>ERZ795047.57-NODE-57-length-139863-cov-9.874878_pt1 | contig 139863 bp, 125 predicted proteins | sample MGYA00375131_ERZ795047 | MGnify/ENA primary metagenome ERZ795047 (study PRJEB30176, sample SAMN05720228) | activated sludge metagenome | isolation source: Anaerobic digester | place: Japan | collected 2015-05-20 ... | reverse complement strand
ATAACTATTTCATCAAGATAGGGAATGGAATCAGGTAGGATAAGATTTACAATCAACGCGACCCACCGCATTGCCTTAGTTCCAAAAAGGCTTGCAAAAACCAGTATGAGTACTATTATTGTTGGCATAGGGGATTAATTTTTATTTTTTTTGAAATTTTTCATAAATAGTAAAAATTAAGTTATTAACTTTTTCTGGTTGTCAATTTTTTCTGTTGAACTTTTCAACCTATGCACCACTTTATCTATTACACCGCGTGGTGAAAGTTTTATTAAAGCTTCTATTTGTGTAGAACGGGAAAGCCCTGTTTTACACCAGATGGCAAAATGTTCACAGTTATTTTCAAATAAATCGTAATTGCTTTCTCCTATACGGCTTCTGGCACGTTTAACTGTTTCTTCTGGTGAATATATTTTAACTTTTTCTTCGTACTTTTTGTAATATGATGATAATTCCTTTAATTTGCTTATAGGAACGATATCTTTAATATTATCCCCAAGCAGTTCCCAAATTCCGTTTGAACTTGCTAAAAATGATGAAACTTTATTGTTCAAAATATGTTCTATATCAAGTACAAAATATTTATCAGCCTTACGTAAAAATCTTTCTAAAGAAGTTTCCTGTATCGTTTGATTTTTTCCCATCAAATCAGTATCATCTGCTGTATAATGTATTACGGTTCCTTTTTCTGTAAAAATACCATAATGCTCGTAGACACTACGTTCTACGCCCACAATATCGCCTGTTTCAGCTTCTTTTTTATAATTTTTAGTTTTCCACGCATACAAAAATTCTTCTAATAATCCTATGCCTAAATCAAGAAATGATATATCATTCAATGATTTTTTCATACATTGCCCCAAATAGCAAAATTTTTATTACTAGATTTGAAATTTAACAAAAAATCAATTTATTACAAATTATTTTTTTAAAATTAGATAAATTTATCATACATTTTTTTTATTCTTGCTAACCATTCGTTTCGTAAATCTTCTGGTTCAAGAATTTCTGCATATTCTCCAAATTTTAACACACGTCCTATAATTTCTTGATATCTTCCCACAGGCAAAGTTATTTCTAAATAACCATTATCATTATCTTTCACATATTTAGTAATTTGATGTTTATGCCATTTAATATGCTTATTAGCTGTAGCAACAGGCTCATATATTTTTATTTTTGCAATTTGTGGATTATTGCTATAATCTAAGCCAAAACTATTTTTAAGATATTCTTCTACTTCACTAAGATTATAATTGTTCTGGAACTGTTTTTCGGTAAAAATTAGTTTGGAGATACGTGCAATTGCAAATAAACGGACATCCTTTTTTTCAAAGCAATATGCCACAAGATACCATTTGCCGGTATAATTTACTAATTTAATTGGCTCAACTTCGCGTATTGTTTTTTTATTATTCTGGTCGCTATAATGAATTTGTATCACTTTTTTATAAAGCAAGCTTTCAATTATCTCTCTGAATTTTGTAATATCAACATCTTCATATTCGGAAAGATCAAAATCTATTTTATCAGAAAGCTCTAAATAATCTTTGTTGATAAAATTATTCAAATCAGAGATCATCTCATTTGCAAACAAAGGAACAAAATTTAAGTTTTTTAATATACTTTTTATGATAGCAGAGATAATCAAAGATTTTTCAGATAAATTATCAAGCAATTTTGGTGGTTTGTTGTAAACATATCCAATATTTTTTTTGAATACTATATCAGCATCCAACAATTCTTTCATATCTGCTATATCACGTTTGATAGTGCTAACAGATGTTTCATACTCTTCTGCAAGATGTTGAGCACTGTAAGCCCTTTTTTGCCTGATACGCTCATCTATAAACATTATTCTTCTTAGCTGGGAAAGCATAATTTTACCTTTTTAATTTAGATACCATAAATTAACAATTTTACCACTATTTTTCAAAGCATCTACAGAGTTATCTTTTTCAAATAATAAAACGTATAAATCGCAATTTACTTTTATATCAGATGGCTCAAATTCACCGTCTGTAATGATCAACGCTCTTTTAAAATTATTCTGGTTGATATGTTCTAACACGCAAGTGATATCTGTAGCACCACTAATGGTTTTACCTTTTTTGATAAAATCTAATTTCACTTCTTTTATATCTGATGTAAAAAGAAAATAAGGACCTGTGAATTTATCGCTTAACTTCAATAGTAAAAGATAAATTTGTTCTTTGTAATCATCTGTAGAACCAGAAAAATCGATATAGATAGCGGGAAATTCTTTACTTTTTGTTTTATAATTAAATGTTTTTGTATAAAATAAAGGATCACAATCTTGCATAACTAAAAAAAGCTCTTGCCTGTTGAAAAATGGAACTGTTGTTTTAAAATACGCTTCATTATCGGAAAAAGTTGTATAGTTTTTATTGTAGAAAAATACCTTTTCAATAGAATTTCTCAAAATATTTAATTTACGATGTTTTACTCTTTTACCCTTAAGCTCTAAATCATCTGTTTCGAAATAACTTTGTAGTTGTTGGATATCAATGATTTCTACATCTTGTGTATCATTACCATCTGATTTTGCATCATCATTGATACTTTGAGATGTATCATTTTTATCATCATTTCGATTTTGTGTAAGATTATTTTCTTTAAGAATTTTTTCCAACTCACTAATCTTATTTTCAACTTCTTTCAATTTCTCTTGATCTTGCTCTTGATTCTCAGCAAAATCTGGGAATATCTCAATTAATCTTTTAATGATTTCATCAAGGGGAAGATGCTTTGAAAAATTATCAAACCATAAAGATATTATCTTTTGTTTTTTATCATTATCTATACTTGTGATAGCATCAAAATCCTTAATGATTTCTTGTTGTGATTTATGTGGCGGGGCTAAAAGATATACACGATTAGATAAATCTTGCGTTTGAAGAAATTCATCATAGGCCGGAAGTAAAGTTTTATCCATCACAGAAATGCTTTTGAAATCATTAAGCTCATAAAGATATGAATTAATTTGCATATCACAAGCCATATTCAAAAGTAACGGCGATAAATTTGTATCCCTGAATAAATCATAATGCTTAAGATAATAATGAAGTAACTCGTGTATGAATACAAATACAATATCATCCAGTGTTAAATTATATTCATCAATAAAATTTTTGCCAAAATAGATGTAAAATTTATCATTTTTATAAACTAAGCGTGCTGATTCTGTTTGTTTATCATTTACAACTTCGCAACACTCAATGTTATTCCTGTAGATATCAATAAACGGAATAAATTGATTATGTTTAAGATAAATTAAGCCTACTATGTCTGGTAATATATTTTTTCCCATAGCTTTTTAATTTTTGTTATTGTTCCACAATTCATCCCACGCACTTGAAACTTGATTTAAGAATATATCAAAATCATTTTTAATATCATTGAGAACATCTTTAGTTTCATCAAAAAAATCATCAATTGGCGTTTGATTGTTACTATTTTGCACATTGCTTTTAACTTTTTGATTTTGAGCTTGCTTATTACTTGACTTACTAGATGATGCCTTCATACCACTCATCATTTTTTTAGCATTTTTGATTTTAGCATCATCTAATTTGATTAAGCCAACTTCTGCCAAACCGTAATAAAGTGCTTCCATAAGGATATCAATATTTGGTTCATCATCAATAACAGGATATAACCAGATATTTTGTGTTGCCAATACAAAATTTTCAACTTTAATTGGTGCCTGTACATCATAATACCAATCGATAACTTGATATATTTGGATATTTCTATTAAGCATAGATGCTCTACGTGGGCTAATTGGGAGATTTAACTCATTTAATTTATTGTAAAAAGCTATAGTAAATTTTGTAGCCATATCAGATAATGATTTTGGGATATTGGAACAATATTGTTTTAATTCATTTACCAAAGTTATAAGTCGTGTATCTTGCTTTGCCTTTGTTGCTTTATTTAATCCGGGACAATCATCGTCGTGCATAGTATTGATAATTTTAGCGAGATCATCACTTGAGAAATTATTTTTGATAGTGATAATTTGTGCAAACCTATCCGCCAGGGCTGTATCCAAAGGATTAGCACCAAGATAAGATAATGGATTCATAGCCGCAAAGATATATTTAAGATGGGGAATTTTCTTCCCCATCACACGCCTGTTACGGATAACTTCAAGCCATTTGTTTTGCATAGTAGGATTAGCACGCGAAATTTCATCGATAAGAATAAATTTTTTATCCCAAATTGTAATAGGTGAGTTAAGGTAATCAATATATCCTTGTTTCATTTTTTTAGGATCTGGAAATCCAACAACATCTTCAAACAAAGATTTAGAAGCATCATAAGCCTGAAATTCTTTATTTTCTGCATCTGTAGAATAACCTAAAAGTTGTGCTAATTTTTCAGAAAGTAAAGTTTTAGCAATACCATGCTCACCTACAAGCAATATAGGATCTTCAGTAATTAAAGCTGTAAGTAGCGGTTTTTCGTACTGTTGATATCCAAAAACGCCTGCGTCTTCCAGAATATTATTTAGATAGAATTTCATAAATACCCCCTTTTTTTTCATATTCTTACGATCTTTTTTTAGTATAAATTTAATATACCATTAGCATATGGTCTTTTATAATTCATTGGAATTCCAAACAAACCTGATTTAGTAGCCTCAATAACAACTGTTGCTCTTCCACCATTACTATTTTCAACACCAACATAATGTAATACATACTCATCATTTTCACCAGCTAATGATGTTACACCTGTTGCTTTTACGTCTACATTATAAGCATCCTTTACAAACTCTACTGCTATTTGTTCAATATCTCCATCATATATAGAAGTATTTGATACTCCCCATAATATACTAATGACTATCATTAAAATAGTATATACATATTTATCATTATAAATTTTTGTTCTTTTTATAGGATGAATAATAGCAAAGAATAACATTAAAAATACATTAATTACTTTATGTCCAGCTTTTTTGAGTGCACTTCTATCCAAAAACAAAAATACTAAAGCAGCAATTGAAAAAATAAATCTTATTGCAAAAATATGTCTACTTAAAATTATTTCTATTAAGATTGGCAATAAAAGAGATAATAATGATAATATCATAAACTTATCTCTCTGGAAATCAATAACTTTACCGCTATCTTCGATTATTCCGCCTACTGGTGGTGGCGCCATCATAAGTAAATGAGAAAGTTCAGTTTGTCCAATTGATTTCCATTGATCGTAGCCTTGTTTCCAAATTTTGGTATTTCGATCAATTTTGCCTTCTTTGGCAAGGTTTTCCATTTCAGCTTCTGTTAATGGACCTGTTTAAACGTTGTTCAAAAGAACGTACCAAACTGCGTTTGTGTTTTCCATAATGCTAACCCTTAAATTTGTTTGTTAAACTTTAAATTTTTTACGATTTGGAAAATTTCCAAATCTCGTTACAAAATTAAAAAGTCAAGAGTATCATATGATGATACGCTTAAATTTTTTTTTTATTTTTTTTAAAATTTTTTTTGGTAGAAATAAGAAAATTGGTAAAATATGTAAAAAAAAGCGCAATTAACTTAAAAGTCAGTTTTTTAATTGAATTTTGGTTGAATAGCAGCCTGATGGGAAGTAATATACCATAATGGATTTTTGTTGGATATAAGAAATTATGGGGATAAGATTTTTCCTTGTTTACACAAAAATATTTACATTCCCGTTATTTATTATAGGGATATTAAAGAAAAACCTAATTTTCTATAAGTCCTATTAAAGGGTCCTTAAAGCACTCCTTTAATGCGCCTAAACACTTACTAAAGGGTCCTTAAAGGGACCCTATAGTATTTGTTTAAGGAAGCTAAAGAAACCTTTAGTAACCCTTTAAGGACCCTTTAGGCGGGAATTATCAAACAAGCCTTTTCCTTTAGTAACTACCTAAAAAAGTATCATAAAACTATATAAACTCTTAAATAAAATGCCTTTTTTCTTCAAAATTTATGAGCTAAATTATTCTTGTTTGATATTTTTTCTATTTTCAAAAAATTCACACTGGAATAAATGTTTGTATATTTCCAAATGCAGCAATAATTTTCTTCAGTTATTTTGTAAAATTTTTTGGTAAAATCAAATTATTATTTATATTTGCATTAACGGCTTGTATTCAGCAAAGAACATAATTTGAATAGTTAAGATTAAGAGATATAAGAATTATTTTTTTTTATGATTAACTTTTTTTTTTGAGTTTCAAGTTTCAATAAATTTCCGTAATTTTACTAATGTGTAAAAGTAAATTTTTCCGATAATATCTCTTTAGCTAAATAAACATTTTCAAAAATTCATTACATATTGCCTTTTAACCAGTAGTGATTATTTTTTGAAATAGTTGTGTGCAATTATTCTTTTGAAGATAATGCTTAAAATATTTTGGAAAGTTCAAGAATATTTTCTTTTTGATTTATTGAAACAAGTAGAGAATTACACCCAAAAAACAAATGTATACACTACAATTTAACTAACTTATCATTTCATTCACAATTAAAGGTTTATACTATGGGCTTATTCGACATATTCAACAAAGTGAAAGATTTTTTGGAAGAATCTGAAAATCACAGAAGTTCTTCCTATAGCCGTCAATCTAATACATCCTACAGTTCTGGTAAAATTGGTGGTAAAACTCTATCACAATGGGATAGTGAATGGAAATATATTGGAATTCTAAGTGAAACAGCTGATATCGATTTGCCTAACGAAGTTGGTTTGTACAGGGCTAAGTTAAATGGAAAAGTAGTTTATATTGGAAGAGCTATTGAATACAATAATGGTGGCTTACGAAAGAGATTAAGAGATTATACTCGTGAATCCAATAGTGCAAGAAAACACGGATCTGGAAGACTTATGAATGAACATCAGGATGAATTAAAAATTGAAATTTTAATAGTTGGCGATAGTGAAGATGGCGCTAAATTAACCAGAGAATTAGAAAGAGCTTTTATAACAAAATATAGACCAGCCTGGAACAAACAATTTCTATAATCAAAATTTACAGAGAGCTAAACAATTTTTTTACCACGTACACTGCCGGCAATATTAGCCCTACTAGCATAGGTTCAATTATAGTTGGGAGATAGTTATCTTTTATTATATACCACGTAAAAGATAAAACTATACTCCCTATTAAAATTACTATGGCTGATTTATTATCAACCAAAAAATTTTCGTAGTAACAGCTAAAAATTATAAATATTACGCCGGGCAAAAATATCGTCCCAATTGTATACCAGATATCGATTACAGATGGTATCAAAAATGTTATTATAACTACAATAATTGATATCAAACTTAACGCTATGAGAGCTTTTGTTTTAACGTTAAATTTTCGAAAGTAATCTATTTTTTCAAATATATCCCTGCTAACAATTGTTGAACTTAAAAACATAAAACTATTGGATGTTGAAAGAATTGTTGCAAACATTGCTACGTAAAAAATTCCTTTTAACCCATCTTCTAAAACTCTTTCTGCATAAATAGGATAGGATAACACTGGATTAGTAATATCTGGCATAACAGCCCTAGCATACAATCCTGTTGATGTAGTTAAAAAATCAAACAAAAACCAGAAAAATATCGATATAATTATCCCCCACATTGCAACTTTATCATTTTTAGCAGCACTTGCACGTTGATGAAATCCCGGATCTGCAAATGTCCATAATGCTATCAAAAACCAAACTAATAAATATGTAAATGGTAAGCCACCTGTTAATTTTAAATGGTTTTCTGGTAATTTCATTGCTAAAAAGTTATATCCGCCAAACGTAAAATAAGATATCAAAACAATCATAATGAAACCTAAAAACATAAAGAAAAATTCGTAGGAATCAGTCCAGATATTAGTTTTGAAGCCACCTTTATATAAAAAAAGTGATGAGAAAAATAGAGAAATGAGAATTGATAGATAAAGATTTATATTAAATATAAATGATATAAGGCTTCCTATCATAAATATATACGGTGCTGGAGATACAATAATTAGCAAGATAAAAGCTACAATTATTGAAATAACACGATTATATTTCTTTTCAACTATCTCTGCAATTGTATAAATAGATGCATTTCTTACTTTTTTTGCAAAAAATATTGCAAAAAGAATAGCAAAAATATAATAAGGTAACCCTTGTGTAAACCAGGAAGAAACTCCATAGCGATATGAAAATTCACCTGCACCTAATATGCCCCCATACCAGGTAGCAACAGTTGTCAATACATAAAAAAATAAATTTAATTTTCTTTTGTGTAAATAAAAATCTTCATCTTGCGAACTGACATTGCGAGTGCTATAATAGGCTATTAAAATAAGCGATAAAAGAAAAATAACAAAAATTACATAATCCCAAAATTGAAATATTGGTCTAATTTCCATATTTTATAAAATATTTTAAATCTCTTATGATAAAAATAAAACCATTTTTTATTGATAATTCAAAAGTATTTTCTGTTGCAACATTACTAATACTTTCTCTTTTTCCAAAGGTCAAACTTTCATTCTTCAATTGATACATCAAACCTTTAGTAGTAATCTTTGTTTGATCATCAAAAGCAAAAAGGGAAATTACTTCCCCTTTTTTAGCTTTTAACTTTACTTTTCCAGTAATCACACTTAATATGCTTTTACCGTGTATTAAATGTAAATTTAATTTATCTGCAAATTTTAGCAAGATACTTAAATTCCCAATAGAATGATCTAATCTTTCGCCAGTAGCGGAAATAATTACTAATTCAGTATAATTTCGGTCCATCAAAAATTTAATTGTTTTCTCGATATCCGTATCGTCCTGACTGCTAATTTTAATAACTTCTGTTTTGTTTTTATAAAATTCCAGCACTTCAGCTTTTATTGAATCTAAGTCTCCTATGATAAACTTAGGAATCATACTTTTTTTTATCAACTTATTTGCGCCACCGTCAGCACATATTATATCTGAAAATCCAATTTTTTGGAGTTGAAGAACATTTTTAAATTTAAAATAATCTCCGTTAGCAATAACTATAGCTTTTTTCATTTTATATTCAATTTTTTCTTAATATTTTCCGGAATACCATCTTTATGGATCAAAAAATTAACTATTTTTAATTTTACGTAATCTTCATTAAAGAAATAATAACCTTTGTCTCCAACATTTCTACTTCCAGCACCAGAATCTTTAATCAAATACCATCTTTTACCATCAATGTCTGTATAACCTAACAAATGCACACCGTGGTCATCATATGTTGTTCCATTATAAAATCTAAACATTCTTGCATCATCATTTATTTTATCAAAAGGAATATCAAATTCTGGAACAACTGCAACTTTAGCCCAGGAATCAATACCAGGCTCGGATACATCGCCACCAATTGACATAGAAATATTTTTTTCAATAGCAAAATTAATAATTTGCATAAATTCATTCAGTGGTACATTATAATATTCATCACTAAACCACCAATTATCCGGCACTTCGTAAACAATTTTTTCATAAAATGGATATTTATTTAATGAAATGATAGAATAATAATCATCCAAATTCAACCCAACATAATTCTGGAAAAATTGTTGTGGTGTCCATTTTTTACCTTCATAAGTAAATTCAGTTGGAGGCTCTTTCATATAAGTATTTAAAATATTTTTGATACCATCAATTACAAATGTTTCGCTCCAAAAATTGTTTTTCTTAACACTTTCTAAAAAGCTCTTAATTTCACTAAACATTGCGGCGTGGTCATAAACTTCCTGGCCATCTAATAATCCAGTGTAAACATCATAAGGAACACATCCATATTTTTTCCATAATCTTAACAATGCATCAGCCATTGAACCTTCACCTATGTGAGTTTTACCGCGTGTTTTTACAAATTCTGTTGCCTTTTCTATATATTCCAAATAAGCATTATACATTGGAGAAAGACGAATTTTTTTATTTTTCAGTCTGTAAATTTCAGATTCAAAAAAAGATGTTGTGGAAAATGACCAGCAAGTATTAGTAATTCCTTGTGATATTGGTGTATTGTGCCAAACATATTTAAATTCACTAATAGATTTAGGTATTTTAATATTAGATAAATCAACTTTCATTACAGTTTTAGTTTTCTTCTTTTTGGCTTTAAATTCATTAGCTTTAGTTTCGATCGTATCGTAATAGCCTTTTTTAGGTTCAACAAATATAGCTTTTTGTGGCTGTTGTGCTAAAAGAAACGAAAATGCAATAAGTGTTAAGATTAAAGTTCTCATTTTACACCTCTAAATGGTTTAATTAAATCTATCTAATTTGAATTTTTCGCCAAGATATAATTCTCTTACTTTTTGATCATTTGCCAATTGTTCAGCGGTACCTTCTCTAAAGATCTGCCCACTTATAAGAATATATGCTCTATCAACGATACTTAATGTTTCATGGACATTATGGTCTGTTATTAAAATACCCAATCCTTTGTTTTTCAAATTTGCAACTAATTTCATAATATCTTCTACAGCAATTGGATCAACACCGGCAAAAGGTTCATCCAATAAAATAAATTTTGGATTAGAAGCTAAAGCTCTAGCTATTTCACACCTTCTTCTTTCGCCGCCACTTAATTGATAACCTTTATTTTTTCTTATGTGAGTAATACTAAAGTCTTCCAATAATTCTTCTAGCCTTTTTTTCCTTTCAGTTTGTGTCATTTTCATCATTTCCAAAATAGCCATAATATTATCTTCAACAGAAAGACCTCTAAACACCGAAGCCTCTTGTGGTAGGTATCCAATTCCCATTCTAGCTCTTATATGCATTGGTTCTTTGGTTATATCTTTGTCATCAATAAAAACTTTTCCGCTATTTGCTTTAATAAGACCTGTAATCATATAAAATGTTGTAGTTTTTCCAGCACCGTTAGGACCAAGTAATCCTACAATTTCACCTTGCTTTACATTTACAGATACTTTATTAACTACAGTTCTTTTTTTATAAATTTTAACTAAATCTTCGCTTTTAACAATTGATTGCATATAAGGTAAACTCCTTAAAAATAATTTGAATAATCCCTTTTCAATCGTTTAATAACATCTAAAAAATAATATTTTTGTTCGAAAAACTCAAAATTATAAAGGAAAAATTCTTTTTCATTATTTACAATTTTATTTTCCGGGAAATAATCGCTTTGTACATCATTATAAAGTTTAATATCTGAAATTTTAGCAGAATCTATAATTATCTTACCATAGTCAGCACTAATTTTTACAACACCATTTGGAATAGTATCTTGTTCAATGATATAGTAATATCCCAATACTTTATTAATCAAATCTACAAGTTTAGGTTTATTATTTTCAAAATAGACAGAAATATTATCAGAACTTACTTGATTATAACGATATTCACCTATTTTGATTTTTTCTATTATCAATGAATTTTTAATAAAATCAATACGATTTACTATATTTTTATTTTTATAAATTTTTATAGTATCCGAAATAAATTGACTTTGATTATAAATTATTACCGGTTTTGTATTATCATACTTGCTTAATGTGATAGTATCATTATTTTTAATATTAACAAAATTTGAAAAAGAATATAAAACTCCATAAAACATATGAACAGAATCAACTAAGTTAACATTTGTAATAGATAATTTTTCTACTTCAATTCGTCTGGCTTTTATCAAAATTGTATCATTATCTCTGTAAGATATAAAATAAGGATTATCATAAAAATAGGCTTTTCTTTCAATATGATAATATTCAAGTGTGTTACAATATAAATAAGAATTATCTTTTTGGTCATAAACTTCAACTTTTTCTTTAGCAAGAGCGTTTTTGGTTAGACGGTAATAAATAATCTGGTTTGCTTTTATCCGATAAGTGCTATCAACTAAAGTAACATTTTCCTGTGCAATTGCTTTTCCCTCATTGGAATAATAAGAAAGATAATTACAAGTTAGAACTTTTTCATCACTTATCAGCTTAACATTATCATAAAAAAAAGCTGTTTGATCTTTATAATTATAATTTCCTCTGTTAGATTTTAATATTATATTTCCATCAATCAATTTAACATTTTGTTTGGCTTCAGCAATTCTTGTATTGCCATTGTAAAAAACATACGGAGCGGATAAAACTTTATTATTTTGAGTAATAACAACATTTCCCAACATTTCTACAGTATTTTTTGTAATATTTTGGATAGCTCTATCACAAGTTATGGTTACATTTCCTTGTTTAACAACAACGTTTCCAATAACTTCTCTTATAGATTGCTCATTAACATAAGAACCGACTAATTGCCTTCCCGTAACAAATAAGGGATCACCAGCAAATAAAATTGATGATATTATTATAATGCATATAATTATTTTATTCATTAGTAATTGATGTTGAATTAGTTATGTAAACAATATCTCTTATAATATAATTTCTAATTCTGCTATCAGATTCAAACCCATAACCCTGAATTTTTTCAGTTGGTGTTATTACTGTAACAAATTTATCAGATGAAAAACGTCTTGTACTATTATTCCAATGTAATTCATCAGTTTGAATTTTAACTCCTTCAAAATTATAAGCGTAAACATTTTTTCTAGCGACCATATCTTTTGTAATATCGTTAATTTCTCCTTCTTTGCATGTCAATATAAAATCTTTCTCGCCATTTTCAGAAAAAAATACAATATTTACTGTATCTTTCAAAAGAGTTTTTTGAATATCTGCATATGAGAGTAAATGTTTGGTAAATACTCGTGCTCTCACACAATTTTCATCAGAGATTAAAATAGTTGCATCAAACGATTCATAGGTTGCTTTATCATCATATTTAACGCTGGCAATTTTAGGTCTATATCTATTTTGAGTGCAAGATATTAAAATTAAGGATAAAAATAAAATAACTAACTTTTTCATTTGTTATTAAGCCCTAAATCAATTAAATCGTGCATGTGGACAACACCAATAGGGAAATTATTTTCATTAACCACAATTAATGATGTAATTTTATACTTTTCCATTTGATTCAATGCTAAATGAGCTAAAAGATCTTTTTTAATAGTTTTTGGATTAGCCGACATTATATCACTTGCTACAATATTATCAAACGAATCAAATTTTTCAAATGCTCTACGAATATCACCATCTGTAATAACACCTAATAATTTTCCATTTTCATCTGTTACTGTTGTTACTCCCAACCTTTTTGAAGAAATTTCATAAATAATATCTTTAATTTTGCTGTTTTGAGAAACTTTTGGAATATTTTCTCCAGTTTTCATTATTTCACTAACATATAAAGCAAGCTTTTTCCCTAATGAACCGCCCGGATGATACATTGCAAAGTCTTCTGGAGTAAAATGCTTGCACTGGAGCAATACAATTGCTATAGCATCCCCTAAAGCTAATGTTGCCGTCGTGGATGATGTTGGAGCAAGATTATAAGGACACGCCTCTTCTTTTATATCAAGATTTAATGTTATATCAGATACTTCTGCTAACTTGGAATGAATATTTCCTACAATCGATATTATTTTATTCCCCATTTTTTTTAAAATTGGAACAAGATTTAATACCTCTTCCGTATTACCACTGTTAGAAATTAAAATTACAACATCTTCGGAATTAACTGCCCCTAAATCGCCATGAACTGCATCAGATGGATGTAAAAATATTGCATTTGTTCCTGTAGAATTCATAGTAGCAGCAATTTTTCTTGCAATTAATCCAGATTTCCCCATACCAGAAAGCACAACTTTGCCCTTACTTTCCAATATAGTTTTGATGCTCAAGAAAAAATTTTCATCTATTTGATTAACTAAATTTTGTAGGGCTTCAGCCTCATTAATAATAACATTTTTACCATTTTGAAGAATTGTATTTTTATCAATATCAATTGTTTTCATTAATATCCCCGGAAAATATTTTAGTAAGTTCATATAAAGCACATTCTTCTTTACAAATATATTTTGCAAATCTTTTAACTTCTCTCCTGGCTGTTTTAACTGTTATTGGTAGCGCAACTTTTTCAAGAAGTGGAATATCGAGCAAACCGTCGGCAATAAATGCAGTTTGCGAAAAATCAATTCCAATTTCTTTTAATAATTTTTCAGCTTTACCAACTTTATCCAGAGAAGATTGAATTAAATAATCAACCTTTAATAAACATTCCTGCTGATTAGTTAATTTTGCACCTGTAATAATTGCTACTTTTTTACCATGTTCTTGGATAACATTACAAAGTTTATCAAACCTTTCGTAATTACACACGCCAAAATTTTTGCATCTACCTTCACCACTGCAAATAATTACGCCTTCGAGATCAAAAATAACTATTGCAGTTTGATTATATAGGCTATTAACTTCAGTTTTGCTTAGCAAGTTCATCGAAATGTTTAATTTTAATTAAAAACTTTTCCATATCTGCAAGCGGGAATTGGCTACCAGAGTCACTTAAAGCTTTTGCCGGTTCCGGATGAACTTCCATAAATAGCCCTGCCACTCCTATAGCAACAGCTGCTTTGGCCAATGGTTCTATAAATTTCGGCATTCCTCCAGAAACGCCCCCAGAAGAAGGTATTTGCACAGAATGAGTTGCATCCATTATTACTGGAAATTCTGTTTCTTTCATTATTACCAGCCCACGCATATCAACAACAAGATTATGATAACCGAAAGTTGTACCTCTTTCAGTTAACATAACTTTTTCATTTCCAGTTGATACAACTTTCTCAGCAGCATATTTCATATCCTCTGGTGCAAGGAACTGCCCTTTTTTGATATTTACAACTTTATTAGTTTTTCCTGCAGCTATTAATAAATCTGTTTGCCTGCAAAGAAAAGCTGGTATTTGCAAAATATCAACATATTTACTAACCTTTTCAACTTCTTCTGCTGTATGAACATCTGTTACAACTGGTATTTTATATTTTGTTCTTATCTCATCTAATATACCAATAGCTTCCTCAAATTCCAATCCCACAAAAGAATTAAGGCTTGTTCTATTTGCTTTTTTGTAACTTGATTTAAAAATGTAAGGAATACCTAATTTAGTTGTAATTTCCATTAATTTATCAACAACTATAAAAGGTATTTCTCTATTTTCAATTACACAAGGCCCAGCAAGTAAAACTAAAGGATTATGGTTCGATATTTCCAAAGAATTAATTTTGATTTTTTTCATCTTTTTTATAATTTATTGTTTGAATTTAACTTTTAAATATACGTAAATTTTATGAATTTTAGAAAGTTAATCACAATATTATCATTAATTATCGAATTATCTTTTTCGCAAACATTTTCTTCTGCTTATGATTTTTCCCTGGGTAATTCCACTGTTTCAAATATCTTTACAAACTCATTTGGTCAAATTACTAATCCGTCATTATCAAACTTTCAAAAACAAATTGAAACAGGAATTTATTACTCACCCGGACTTTTTAATCTTGAAGAATTAGCAATTTTTGGATATTCACTAAATTATCCAATAAATAATGTTACAAATATAGGTTTTGCGTTTTATAATAACAGCTTTTCACTATACAAAAAAAATTATTTTAATTTTAACCTATCCTATTTTTTTGACGCTTTAATTATACCAGGCATAAACATTGCTTTCGATTATGTTGATGTTAAAAACTACAAATCAGATTATAAAATAGTTTCTGATTTTGGTATTACTTCTTTAGTAAATAGCAATTTATCATTCGGTTTTGTCATAAAAAATCTTTTCAAAACATCTCATTATAAAAACGATAATGATATTACACATAAATATCAACTTGGTTTATCTTATTATTTGGATAATTATTCATTATTAAGTTTATCTGTTGAAAAAGAACTATATCAAAAAGTTAATTTTGCAGCTGGAACATCACTTAAATTAGTTGATTTTTTATATTTAAATATTGGATATCAAAATAATCCCTCTTTACAAAATTATGGCTTTACTCTTTTTATAGACAATTTTTCTTTGGAGTATGCTCTTTCAATACATAATATTTTAGGTAATACTCATCATATTTCATTATATTATTCAACAGATTTATTTATTAATAAATATCATAAAACAAACGATATGTTTCTAAAATGAAACTATTTTTAATACTTATTTTATCTTTTAATTTTCTCTTTTCTCAATCAATTATTGATACTTTAAACAATCCAATAGACAATGATTTTTTTGATAATGATAATTTAGAAGAGCAAAATTTAGAATACATTAACGACATTTTATACTATTACAGATTAAATCCAATCAACATAAATACTGCCGTTTATTCAGATCTGGCACAATTCCCTTTTGTTTCACACAATACAATATTTCAAATTCTTAATTATCGCAACGCAAAAGGAAAAATCAAAACTATAAATGAAATTTTTGATATACCTAATATAAATTATAATGAAGTTATTAATCTTTTACCCTATATTACATTGAAAGATTTTTCAACACAAAAAAAATACAATAGGTTTTTCTATCAAAATCGAAATAAAATATTACAGGATACATCTATAAGTTTTACAAACAGGATAGAAGTTTTAAATAAACTTTCCTATAATTACGATAACTACTCGTTAAATTTTACTCAAATTAAAAATACATCAGATAATAAATTTTTTTCAGATTACTCATACTCTTTAAGTGCATACAACATATTTGGTAATGATAATCTGACAATTGGTAACTATAAATTGAAATTTGGTTGTGGCTTAATTATGGATAATGGATACTTTCGCCAATCAATAACAAATCCAAATAGCGATATCAAATATAATACAAGTGATATTAGAAATTATTATGGCAAATCTCCGTACACAATAAAAGAAGGTTTAGCCTACCAATATCAACATAATTTATTTAGCACTGTCATATTCTATTCTCGGAAAAAATTATCTGCTAAAATTGATACTAATAATAATATTATATCAATCTATTCATCAAGATATGAAAATAAAGAACAAATTATTGCAAACAGAATTGGAACAATTCTTTCCTATAATTTTGATTTTTTATATACATCTTTACTCTTTGAAAATTTAACTTTTGAAAAACCATTTTTTATCAACAATAGTAAATACAAATCTTTCAACAATTTATCTCTTTATTTCAATTTACTATTGCCTAATATATTATTAAATAGTGAAATAGCATATCAAAACAAAAGATTTATATATGAAATATCAGGCAATTTTAAATTATCTCAAAAGTTAAACATTGGTAGTCAATACATTAAATTTAAATCAGATATGTTATTTGCTAACAGTAAAATTTTTGGCTTTTATAAGCCAAGCTTTGAAAATGAAATTTTTTATAACACTATAACTTATTCAAATAAAAAAGAAAGCTATTATTTCTATTCACTATATCAAAAAACTAATAAAACAAGTTTTAATGATTTTATCAAAATTGACAATAAATATGCTTTTGGATATATTAACCAGCAATCACTTACAATAAACCATTTAATTACAGCAAGTTTTTCTCAAAAAGATTTTTATAATCAAAACAAAAATCAAATATCTACAAGATATTCAATTAAAATTATTCCAAGTAGCAAAGCAAATTATATAACAGATATTAGAATTACTTCAAATGGGAAAAATACAGGATATGCTTTTAGCGAAATGCTAAATTATTCGCCAAATAAAAATATAAGCCTAAAAGCAAAGTTCAATTATTTTTCAATCGAAAATTATGATAATATAATTTATACATTTGAAAATGATTTATCTGGTTATATCACATCAAATGTACTTTATAAAGATGGCTTTTCAAGTTACTTTATAATAAAATATCAAATTAAAAATTTTGCTATATCTGGTAAATATTATTATAAGTATCAAGAAAAAATAAGCGAATTAGTAAAGGAAAAATCAAATAGCTACTTTGTTTTACAATTTGATTATGAAATATAATGACTAAAATAATTCCATAGATAATGTATTAAAACATTTGAAAGGAATAAAAGAATTGCATTCATATAACTTTTTTTGAGTTTTAGGAAAAATATTGAGTAGTAAAGTATAATAAAAGTAATGATGTGAATTATTACAACAAAGTATCTAATTAATACAAAATTAATTCCGTAACCGTAAAATATAAAAAAATAAAGAAAAAATTCAATCAAACCAAAAAAAAGCCCAATCCATAAAAAATTTTTTTTATCATTAAATATTTTCATAAAAAAAATAAATACAACCACAAATTTTGAAAATTCTTCAATTAGAACTTTTACAAGGATAGTTAAATTATCAACGCCCAATTTTAATAAAATTAAATCTATACTAAAAATAATAAATACAATAAATAAAGCAATGATAAAGTTTAGAATTATCTTATTGGTCTTTAGCATCCTTTTTATCTTTCCATAAAGAAAGTAAAATTGACACAACTAAAGTAGCAATAATTATGCCGAGAGAAATTGAAGTAGGAATTTTATACCATTCAGATACAATTAATTTAAAACCAACATATAACAACAGCAAAGAAACACCGTGCTTTAAATAATAAAATTTATTAAGAATACCAGCGAGTACAAAAAATAAAGCTCTTAACCCTAATATTGCCATTATATTTGAAGTTATAGCAATAAATGGATCTTGTGTAATAGCCAAAACAGCAGGAACAGAATCAATAGCAAAAATTATATCCGCACTTTCAACAAGCAAAAGTGCAACAAATAAAGGAGTAGCAAAAATCTTCTTCCTTATAGGATGACGATAAAAGAAATGTGGTTTATCGTATAGTGTATCAACTACAAAAAAACGATTTATAAAACCTATAATTGGATTATCAGCAAGATTTAAGTCTTTTTCTTCTTCATCATTTATTGCTTCTTTAAACATTTTAAAAGCAGCATATAATAAAATAACACCAAAAATAAAAATAGTTGGCTTAAAGATTTCAATTAATTTTACACCCAGTAATATAAAAATAACACGGAAGACAATAGCACTTAAAATTCCCCACTTTAATACATGTGGTTGATTTTTATAGGGTATATCCAAAGATTTGAATATTAATATAAACACAAAAAGATTATCAATAGATAAAGATTTTTCTATTAGGTATGCAGCTAAATATTCAAATGCTGGTACATGGTTTCTATCATAAAAAAAATAGATAAATATATTAAAGATTAAGGCTACTGATATCCAGATTACACTCCACCATATTGCACTTTTTAAAGATTTTTCTCCATGAGTATGATCAGTCACATATAAATCTATATATAACATAATTGTAATAATAATAGCAAAAATAATCCACAATATAATTTTAGTATCTAACAATTTTTTCTCCATAGTTTTTTTATTCTAATATTATATAATAAACAAAAATATTTTTAATAAAAAACGACTTTTATTAAAAATATTTTAAGAAATTTTTTAAAATATAAATATTAAAATTTTTTCTTAAAAATTGAAATTATAATGGAAATTGTTAATATTAAAACTATGATAAGTAATGAAATTTCGGAAGGAATTTTATACCAATCAGTAATTAAAAGTTTTATACCAATATAGAAAAGCAAAATAGAAACACCATGTTTTAAATATTTAAATCTAGTAAGAATACCAGCAAGGAGAAAATATAGTGCTCTAAGTCCCAGTATTGCCATAATATTTGAAGTAATAGCAATAAATGGATCGTATGTAATTGCAAGAACAGCTGGAACAGAATCTACTGCAAAAACAAGATCTGCACTTTCAACTAAAACAAAAGCTAAAAATGAGGTTGTAAAAACTAATTTACCTGTTATCTTGTCCTTATAGAAAAAATTTTTACCTTCATAATTAGTATCTATTTTGTAAAATTTATTTAGGAACTTGATAATCGGATTTCTATTTAAATTTATTTCTTTCTGTGATTTTGATATGGCTTCTTTTAACATATGGTAAGCAGCATATAATAAAACTAAGCCAAAAATATAAATTACAAAGTGAAAATTTTTTATTAATTCAACCCCAAGTAAAATAAAAACAACTCTAAAAATAATAGCTGTTATAATACCCCATTTTAAAATATGTGGCTGGTTTTTAGGTGTTATTTTTAACGAAGTAAAAATCATTAAAAACACAAATAAATTATCAACAGAAAGAGATTTTTCTACTAGATATGCGGTAATATAATCAATAGCAGGTTTATGATCTTTTGAATAATAATAGTATATAAAAATGCCAAAAATAAAAGCAACTGCAATCCAGATAACACTCCAGATTGCAGCTGACTTAAAAGATTTTTCACCATGAGAATGATCAGTAATATATAAATCTATATATAACATTAGTGATACAATTATACTAAATCCAAGCCAAAAGTAAATTTCCATAATTTAATCCATTGTTTTTAATTAAACAATAAAAGTATTTGTTAAGTTCATTATGGGAGTAAAATTGCTGCTGATATAACTGTTGTCCAGCTACCTGTTTCATCCCCTTCACTCGTTTGAGTAATATTAAAAGTTCTAACTATTTGCCCGGATAATTTAAAAACCTGTTCTTTTTCGTCCCATGATTGTTCAGCATCAAATTCAATACCTAATGTACTTGCTAACATGGAAGCAGCAAGATCTTCGGCATAATCACCAGCTTTTTTTTCATCTTCACCATAAGGATGATGTTCTGAAAGATAGCCATACATAGATGGATCGGCTGGTAAAGCAACACCGATAGATGAAGCAATTAATCTGCTAGGTTCATTAGTAGAATTTCTAGCTATTACAGCAAATGTAATTTGACCAGGTTGGATCAATTTTAACCCTTCCTCACGATCAATAATTTTACAACCAACAGGATAAATGCTACTTACTGAAACTAAGTTACATTTTTCAATGCCAGCATCACGAAGTGCTAGCTCAAAGGAAGCTAAATACTCTTTGTGCTTCCCGACCCCTTTTGTAAAGAAAACCTTTGTTGGTACGTACAATTTCTCCTGGTTCCTTATATTAGTTAGTGATGAGTTTAATAAATTTTCTTTTACCTACTTTTAGAACTTGTTCATTTTGAATTTTTACCGTCGTATTAAAATCTGTTATTTTTTCTCCAGCTAAAGATACGCCTCCTTGCTCTATTAGTCTTCTTGCTTCACTTTTTGAAGACGCAAAATTAAGTTTTACTAGCAATTCAACTATATTTATATCTTGATTTTCAATTTTGAACTCTGGTATATCATCAGGAATATCTTTTATAATAAAAATTTTATCAAAATTTTCTTCAGCTTCAATAGCCGCTTGTTTATCGTAATACATTTCAACTAATGTTCTGGCTAATCTTCTTTTTAAATCTCTAGGATTTACATTTTTATCTTCAAGTTGTTTTTTTATTTCAATAAGATCATCTTTACTTACATCTGTTGTAAGTTCATAATAAGTATAAATTAATTCATCAGGAATAGACAAAGTTTTGCCATAGATATCAAATGGTGTATCAGAAAGTCCAATATAATTCCCATAGGATTTACTCATTTTTTCTTTTCCATCAGTACCAACAAGCAAAGGCATTGTTAATATCACTTGTGGCTCCATACCATATTCACGTTGTAAATCACGTCCGACGAGTAAATTAAATTTTTGATCAGTACCACCAAGTTCAACATCACTTTTTATTTGAACAGAATCCATTCCCTGCGCTAATGGATATAAAATTTCATGCATACTAATAGGAATACCTGCTTTAAATCTATTATTAAAATCATCCCTTTCCAACATTCTGGCAACTGTATATTTTGCAGCCAATTTGATCACATCTTCAAATTTCATATTACCGAGCCAATCGGAATTATAAACAATTTCTGTATCCTTGATATTTAAAATTTTAGCCGCTTGTTCAATATAGGTCTTTGCGTTTATTCTACATTCTTCTAATGTTAGTGATGGTCTTGTAATATTTCTACCGGTTGGATCTCCAATCATACCTGTAAAGTCACCTATAATAAGAACTGCTTGATGTCCTAATGATTGAAATTGTGCTAATTTTCTTAATACTACACTATGCCCCAAATGTAAATCAGGCCTTGTTGGATCGCATCCTAATTTAATTCTTAATGGTTTAATATTTTTTATAGAGTTTTCAATTTTCTTTACTAATTCTACTTCAGGAATTATTTCAACAGCTCCTCGTTTAATTAAATCCATTTGTTCATTAACAGACGGAAAATGTTTCAATTTATATCTCCATTTTTTTTAAATTTTGACTACAAAAGTAGCATTTTTTTTTGATAAAAATCAACTATTAATTATTAATTATATTTTAATTTTTCTTGATTGTTCTCTCATGAAATCTCTATCTGCAATACTTTCTCTTTTATCATAAGTATGTTTACCTTTTGCTAATGCAATCTCTACTTTTGCCTTACCATTTTTAAAATAAATTTTTAAAGGAACTAATGTAAAACCTTTCTCTTTAATTTTCGAAGATATTTTTCTAATTTCACTGCGATTCAATAGCAATTTTCTATCTCTTCGTGGATCATGATTAAATCTATTGCCTTGCTCATATTCGTTGATATGTGCATTAATTAAAAACACTTCCCCATTTTTTACAGTAGCATATGCGTCTGATATATTAGCTTTTTTTGCTCTTAAAGATTTCACTTCTGTTCCAACAAGACAAATACCTGCTTCCCATGTTTGCAAAATAAAATAATCATGATACGCTTTTTTATTAACTACAACGGTATAATTTGTATTTTCTTGTTTCATAACTAAAATTTTATTATTTTTACAATTTACAAATATAAACTTGTTAACAAAAATAAAAAAATATTTTATGCCATTACGAAAACCTACTGATAGTTTACGTGTTCCAAATGCTAGAAAAAAAAATATAGAAGTATTCAAAAATACTATTCCACAACAAAAACCACCTAAAATTGAATACAATTGCTTTTTTTTCTTTAATTACGATAAAACAGAAAGAAAACAGTTCCTTAGTTTAAAAATTGAAAGTGTTTTATCTTTTTCCTCTTTCAGTTATGAAATCTCCACAGAATTACAAAGAAAAGGAAGCAGTGTTGATATTGGAATTTTAGGTTTAACTACCCAGGTAAATAATGCACCACTGGAAACAAAAGCCAGCAAAATTATAAACTTTGATGATCTATTTGGTGAATTGACAATTAATATAATTAAATATGATGGTTGCGAAAATACTTGTAAAATCAAGTTCAATTTATATGAAAAAAACATTGAAATAATAGAAACAAGCGTTACTGAAAAAACCAACAATAGAATTTTTTGCAATTTTATCATAGCAAAATATTTAAACACCTTTTCTAATGATATATAGGTAATTTTATGATACCCGAACTTTTTTCAATTGGTCCCCTTACTGTTTATAGCTATGGTTTAATGGTAGCAATAGCATTTTTAGTATCTGGCTCTCTTCTAACAAAAGAATTTCAAAGAAATACAATTGATCAAAATATCGCTTCAAATACTATAATTCTTGCAATTGTTTTTGGTATTATAGGTGCAAGATTATTTCATGTTTTTGAAAATTTTTCATTGTTTTTAGAAGATCCTTTATCAATGATTTTTTCTTCAGGTGGATTAACCTATTACGGTGGATTAATTACCGTAATTATAGCACTCTATATCTATTTTAACAAAAAAGGTCTCAAATTTCTCAAAATAGCAGATATAGCATCTCCAATGTTAGCACTTGGATATGGTATTGGAAGAATTGGTTGCCATCTTGCAGGTGACGGCGATTATGGATTACCAACAACTCTACCATGGGGAACAATTTATGCAAATGGAACTGTAAAACCTTCCAATCTTTTGTATGAGTATATGCTCAATAATCCAACAGTTGCTCAACAATATAATTATTTTGAACTTTCTAAAATTCAAGTAGCACAAGATAAATTTGGAATTATTACACAATTTGACCTTATTACCAAAATGCACCCAACGCCAATTTATGAATTTTTAGTAGCTTTGTTAATATTCTGGATTTTATGGCGTGTAAGAAAAAATTCATTTAAAACTGGTTCAATTTTTTACATGTATTTAATTCTTTCTGGTATAGCCAGATTTCTTGTTGAAATAATTAGATTAAATCCACCACTAATTTTTAATCTTTCCGAAGCACAATTTATTTCTCTTATCTTAATAATTTTAGGTATTGGCGGTTTAATAAAAAATAAAGAAACACTAATAAATTTTGTAAAAGTTAATGGATAGAAATATAATATTCGGCAGAAAGCCAGTTTTAGAAGCTATTACCAGCGGAAAAGAAATAGAAAAAATATACATTCTTTTCAATACTAAATCAGATATTATAAATAAAATTAAATCAGAAGCACATAAAAGAAAAATTCCTATAAGCGAATTACCCAAAAATAAATTTGAAAAATTTGGAACAGAAAACAATACACAAAGTGTTGTTGCATTACTTACCCAAATAAAATATTATGACTTAGACTTTGTTATAGATTATGCAAAGAATAACCACCCTCACATACTAATGATTTTAGAAGAAATTCAAGATACCCATAATCTTGGAGCAATATTGAGATCTTGTGAATGTTTTGGTGTTAAAAGTATTATTATTACAAAAAATAATTCTGCAACAATAAATAACACTGTTTTTAAAACATCCGCTGGAGCATTAAATCATCTTTTTATTCATAAAACACATTCTATTCAAAATATTATCAAGGTTCTAAAAGAAAAAGGCTTCTGGATATACGGTTCAACATTAAAAGAAGCAAATTTCTTAAATGAAACTAAAAAAATTTATCCTGCTGCCATAATTATGGGAAATGAAGAAAAAGGTATAAAAACATCAACTCTTAAAAGTTGTGATTTTAAAATTAAAATTCCTATGATTGGAAAATTAGATTCACTGAATGTATCAGTTGCTACTGGTATTATTTTATACGATTTTACCCAAAATAGATAATCATTTTTTACCAATGACAAAAACTTTTTTATATACTTCACTGTTGAAATTTTCAGAGTTTTTGCTTTCTACATATAAAATGTAAACTCCAATTGGTAATTTCCTATTATTATCATCTGTTCCATCATAGATTATGCTATATTTTTGCGGTACCAATTCATCTGTTATTAAATTTTTTATTAATCTGCCCTTCGCATCAAAGATTTTAATTCTAATTTTATTGATATTATTCTTTAAATTTAATGTAATTGTTGTAAAATCTTCAAATCCATCTCCATCCGGTGAAAAAGGATTAGGAAATAATTCGATATTGCTGTTTGTATTTTTGTTTTCAATTTCAATACTATTTTTTGCAAACGGTGTTCCACCTTTTAGGGCAAGTGAACTTCCCCAATTTGTATAAAAGTTAGAAGGTAAATTAAAATTTATTTTTTCAAGAGAAATATTTTTTGTTGTTTTGATAAATTTATGCATCATATTATCATACCACATACTATCAATAATATTATTGAATGCATCCAACAGATATAATTTTTTACCAGTTGTTGTTAAACCAAATTCATTTATATTATATACTGTATATCTATTTTTCAAACTATCCTTCGAAATATTATAATTGCTAAAGATACTATCATTAGATGTCAAGATGTAAAACCCTTTGGTAGAGAGGTAAATAGTAGTATCGGCTATTAAGAAGTTTTTATTATCAAAATTAAATTTCCATCCTTCAATATTTATTGAATGATTATTTTTATTATATATTTCAACAAATTCACAATTATTGGTAGCCGGGTCGTACATAATTTCACTAAAAACAATACTTTCAAAATTGTACTCAGTTAAATTATGATAAGTCGAATAATCCATCGGAGTAGCTTTTCTTAAGCATATACTCCAGTTATTTTTATCATTAGAATTGCCATCCAATTTTATCTTTTCAATACTTTTTCTTGATTGTTTCGAAAAATTTGTATAATCAACACTATCAATTATAATATTGTTAGCATCATAAATCATTACTCCATCATTATCTGAAAGTGCACCAAATTTTGCCTGTATTACTTTCCCATTTATATTTTTGTATTTATTTTTGAATTTCAATGAATCATACGCTATAATACCAAAACTGTTCGGTGGTAGATAATAATCACTATTTGTAATGATTGCCTTAGTTGGATTAATCAAATCAGAAATATACCAGTTTTTTAAATTTATAGACTTATTACTTAAGTTGTAAATCTCAACCCACTCAGGTTCATCCGTATCAGGTGAAAACATTATTTCGGAAATTACTATTTCATTTTGCTTATTGATAGCAAAGATTTCTTTTGTAAAATTATTATTTGATAAATCCTCATCATCGTTTAGAATAATTGCCCTATACAATCCAGCAATTGAATCGTTAGATATTAAGCCGGTGTATAAAGTTACCTCATCATTTGCTGCTATAAAATTATTATAATTTATTGTTTTATAATCTATGAAAATCGATGAAATATTTTTTTGTAAAATTACATAATTAAAAAAAAATGTTTCTTTTCCTTTATTTTGCAAAATAATACCAATTTGAGTATCATTACCATCATGAACAGGAAATATATCTTTTATTGCCAAATCTTTATTCTTTGGGGAAAGTGAATTAATTATTCCTGGAGTACTTTGCTCAATACTTAACGAAACACCCCAATTAGCTAGTAAATTTGTAGGTTGATTAACATCAATCCTTTCTATTGAAAAACCTGCTTTTGGCTTAAAGGATGAATTATAAAATAATGAATCGATTGTATTTCCATATGTATCTTTAATAACAACCGCATCGTAATCGTTATTTAAGTTAGGTAAATTTGGTAAAACATAATAATTAAAACTATAGTTATGAAAATTTATAATATCCTCACTTTTAGTAATTACTAAATACTGCTGTGGCAAAATGTATAAATCACTTAAAATTGTTACACTGTTTTTAGAATTATCTTTAATAATAAAATTTTTCAAGTTTATTTTACTATTACTTCTATTATATAATTCTACCCATTCAGGTTCACCATTTGCTGGATAGAACATTACTTCGTTTATTATAATATCATTATAATTAACGGACGGCATTAAAGTAATAATTTTTTTATTATTTTCCTGGATTTCATCGAATTCAGAAATTACCTCAATTAGTAAGGTTGCTTCTTTTGTGAAATAATATTTCTTTGGTATCAATAAAATAATTGAATCTTTTGGCGGAATATTCAAATTTGTTTGATATAATAATGAATCGGCAATGTCATCAAAATCGAAATCTAATGTTATAATAAGATTGAAATTATAAGATTTTATACCTTTATTTATTAGTTTTACCTCAAAAGATAATGTATCAAACAAAAAAATATGTTTATTATCATTAACAGTAATATCTTTAATTTCTATATCAAAATCAATAGGTGAAATTGAATTCTTATAACCAGGTGTGCCATTTAATTTAATAGAATTTCCCCATAAAGAATATAAATCATTAACATTATATTTTTCATCGGAATATCCCTGTTTATTGTTTGCTATGTAGGTATATGTATCAATTGTATCATTATTTTTAATAAGTTTCAAAGTTCTATCGGTGGTGTTAGCTATGCCAGAAGAGCCAAAGTTGTTATCGTTTATCTTTAATATTAAAGGACTGCCGTAAATAACATAAGGATTTTGATTCAAATCAATATTTGAAGGGAATATAACAGCATATTGATTAGGATGTAACTTTGTTCCAAATCCAGCTGAAATAATTGTATCAGGTTTAGATGTATGATAGAGTATTAGCCATTTATTTAAATCAATTGTATCTTTATTGGATGTATTGTATAACTCAATAAATTCAGAATAATTAGCAGATGGGTAAAACATAATTTCAGAAAAAACAACCTGGGCATATATCTTTGAAGCAATAAAAAAAAGAATACACACAATTATTCTTCTCATCGTACCCCCAGGTTTATAATATTTTTATAAAAATTTAAATCTTGCAGTAAAGTGTCTTAAGATAGGTGCTTCATATACAATCTGCATACCTTTAATACTCATTCTTCTTTTATAAGTTTCAATTACCGCTTCTGCAACATAATCCATATGACTTTGAGTGTAGACTCGTCTTGGAATTGCTAATCTTACTAGTTCCATTGGAGGATGAATCATATTTCCATTATCATCTTTTTTGCCAAACATCACACTACCTATTTCGCAACTTCTAATACCGGCATCTTCAAAAAGAGCAACAGCAACAGCTTGACCCGGAAAATGGCTCGGTGGAATATGTGGAACAAATCTTTTTGCATCAATATAAACAGCATGCCCACCTGTTGGCAAAAGAATTGGAACACCTGCAGCTTGTAATTTTTCACCAAGATACTCAACACTTCTGATTCTATATTTTAAATAATCTTCATCCAATCCTTCTTTAAATCCAATAGCAATAGCTTCTAAATCTCTTCCAGCTAAACCACCATAGGTAGGAAATCCTTCTGTTACAATCAGCATATTTTTACATTTTAAAGCGAGTTCACTATCATTGAGTGCCAAAAAACCACCAATATTAACGAGTGCATCCTTTTTAGCACTCATAGTGGCACCATCTGCATAAGAGAATATTTCTTTTGCTATCTCCACTACCGGCTTATCTGCATAACCTTCTTCTCGCAACTTAATAAAATATGAATTTTCTGCAAACCTACAAGCATCTATAATTAAGGGTATCCCATATTTTTTGCATATAGCACTAACTTCCTTAATATTTTGCATAGATACCGGTTGTCCACCACCTGTATTATTGGTTATAGTTATCATACAAAATGGAATATTATCAACTCCTTTTTCATTAATAAACTTTTCTAACTTTTCTGTATCCATATTTCCTTTAAATGGATGGATTACATCAGGATGTTTACCTTCTTCAATAACTAAATCTACTGCTATCAAGCCGTTTGATTCTATATTACCACGAGTTGTATCAAAATGAGTATTACTGATAATATATTTCCCTTTACCAAATTTTTGAGCAATGACAGAAAATAAAATATGTTCTGCAGCCCTACCTTGATGAGTAGGAATAATATATTTAAATCCAGTAATTTCTTGTATAGATTTTTCAAAATTGAAAAAACTTTTTGCATACGCATATGATTCATCGCCCTGCATAATTCCAGCCCATTGATTAGAGCTCATTGCAGAAGTACCACTATCTGTCAATAAATCAATAATAACATCTTCAGCTGGTACTAAAAATAAGTTATAACCTGCATCAACTAAAATTTTTTGTCTTTCTTTTTTAGTTGTAAACTTAATTGGTTCAACTGCTTTGATTTTAAAGGGTTCAATAATAGTTTTCATTTTATTTCCTCGTCAATTTTATAAAAAAAATAAAGTAGGGTATCTCCTATCCTTTTATCTGGTTCTTTTTTAAAATTTCCCAAATCTTTATCTTTGGTTTGTATTGATCTTTCAATTATCATTATACCATTATCTTTAAGTAAATCTCTATCTAACACATTTTCAACAACTTCATAAATATCATATTTAAAGAAAGGCGGATCTGCAATTATTATATCATATTTATTGTTTGTTGTTTTAGTATATTTTACAGCATCAACCTTAAAAATTTCTACAAATTCTTCAGCTCCGATTTTTTTTATGTTTTCAAGCAGTACATTATAAACAGGATAATTCTTTTCTATAAAATGAATCTTATTTGCACCTCTACTTAAAAATTCTAACCCTAATGAACCTGACCCCGAGTAAATATCTAAAACATCTATTCCTTCGAAATCTATTATATTATTTAAAATATTAAATAATGTTTCGCGTACTCTATCGGTTGTAGGACGTGTAAATTTTGATGATGGAGCCTTTAATGTATGCCCTTTATATTTACCTGATATAATTCGCATAAATATTTATGATAATGTTAATGCAACATTTGTAGCAAAAGTATAATTTTTTGATGTATATAATTTGCTATTTATAAGTTTAGGATTATAGGGTATATTATCAAAAGGATTTAGTCTTCGTAGAATAAATGTATTTGTTGCTTCAAAATGCTTAATAAATGTATCTGAGACATAGTTACCTGTTATAAAAAGATTTACAAACAAATCATTACTTTTAATATTTTCATTATAATAATTGTGTGTTTTTTCAATAATCTCACTTAATTCATCATAATTAAACATTCTAAAATCAATCATATTGGTTGGAGTATTATAGCTTAATGTAAAATAATTATTCCCAACGTAAACAATTAAATAATTCGAATTATCTACTTTGGGATAATATTTTATAAATCTATTAAAAGAAAGGTGCTCATTTTCGATGAGTTTTAAGTTTAAATTTGAATTTTCAACAAACTTTTTTATAGTATTTATAATAGTTCTTTTAATTCCAATAGCAAGACAATAATTTCCTTCCATTTTTATATTTTGAACTATAACATCTTGATTTTTGATTTCAGGATAAATTATAGGAAGTTCCCATTTTAAATATGAGTTAAGTTTCTTATTAGACATACTAATATCATATGGTAATTTAACTATATAAAAATACCTAGAAGGTAATGTAATAGATATATCTTTATGTATATTCTTTTTTCTTAATAATATTTCCTTAAAGGCACTGTCAAGATTAAAAATAATTTTAGTTTCTTTATCATTTAATGTTATAAAATCATCGAAAAATTCTTCATCTATATTTTCAATAAATAATTTGTTATTTCTTAAAGAGAATTCTACATATTTCATTTTAAAATCATCAATACTAAGGGTTATTAAGTTTGATATCATTTTTTTTCTTCATTTTGTTGTTATAAAAGATTCAATTTTTTCAAATTTTTTCTGTCCTATACCTTTAACATTCATTAAATCACTTATGTTAACAAATTTACCGTTTTTCGTTCTATACTCAATTATTGCTTGCGCCGTTTTTTCACCAATACCAGGTAATTTTGTAAGCTCATCTACACCAGCAGTATTTATATTAATTTTTCCACTTAATATATCTTCTGATTTTTTATTTTTATCTGCTGTATTTTTTTTACTTTCATTTTCTAAGCTATTATCACTATTATCTTCTTTTATATCTCTATTATAAGTTATAATATCTTCTTTAAGAATATTATAATTATAATTATATAAAAAAGACGAATTTTCTATCTGGACGACATTTCTACTTTCTAAAATTTGTAAAATTAATCCTAATATTAAAATAGATGTTATAAAAAATAAGACAAAGAGTTCTTGTGTTGTAACCTCTAATTTATTCTTTAAACGAATTATAAATTTTTTCATAACAAGTAATTTTTAATAATTGTAATTTAATAAATAATATTTGAAAATACAATAATTTAATTTTGAATGTTTAAACAAATTTAAAATGTTCGGGATACTCTACCAATTGACACAAAAAAAAGCTCATCGGAATTTTTTTCCAACGAGCTTTCTTTCCGTGCTGGCGGAGGGACTCGAACCCCCAACCTTCCCGACTTCATGTCGGGATACTCTACCAATTGACACAAAAAAAAGCTCATCGGAATTTTTTTTCCAACGAGCTTTCTTTCCGTGCTGGCGGAGGGACTCGAACCCCCAACCTGCTGATTACAAGTCAGCTGCTCTACCAGTTGAGCTACGCAAGCATAATTTTCAAATTTTGAAAATTAAATATAATAATTTTTTCTCAAAAAGTCAAATTAATTTATTTCCTATTCGCAGAAATTTTAAAAATTACTATTATAACAAGTAAGGCAATATAAAATAAAAATAATATCCACGCCAAACTCTGTAACACATTGATTGTAGTTCCAACTAAATTTAATACTAACTTTTCAACTTGAAATATATTTTGTTGAAAATATGAATCCGAATATTTTGCCAACTCATTAATTTTAAAAGTGGATGATACACCAATTATATACATTACAAAAGTAATATACTTCAACCATTCTTCATAAATATCTAATTCTATAATTTTTTGTATTAAACTTTTAATTGTCCCACGAAATATTTTTATTGTTATAAATGTAACTAAAATACCTGTTATAAGTGAACTAAATAAAAGCAAATAAAACATATATCACCTTAAAAATTTTAAAGGGCCACCATTAAAAGTAGCCCAAATTTCTTTAATTATAAAGAATATTTCATAACTAAACTGAAACCAATATTTAATAACTTAGCTTTATAATAATCATCTTCTCTTGCATTAGTTAAAGGATAAGCAAAATTTAATTCAGGTGCAATTATTAAATTATCACTTACTTCTACATCATAATTTACAGCAGCTTTTAAATTTACAACAGGGCTCAAATAGTTTGCATCATCATACTCGCTTGTAGTTTTTACCTTAGAATCTACGTTAAACATAATAGATGGACCTACCATCAAATTTAATTTATCAAATGAATATTTAAATAAAGCCTCTAATGTAATAAATGTATATTTGTAAGTTGCGTCCGTTTTCAAAACTTCATTAACTGTATTAATTAAAGAGGTATCTGCTCTGTTATAATTATTGGTTGTTCTGTTAATTTCCTGATTAACTTTAAAACTATTATAATCAAAAACTCCTATACCTCCAACAATACCAAGATTATCAGATAATTTTATATCACTCTGGAAGAATAAAGAAAATCCTATAGATGTTTTTGCATCATATTTAATATTATCAGTATAACTATACATTGTAGTAGCATCTTTAATAATATAACCATTACTTTGCTTGATTTTTAACTCATCAGATAATTTAGGCATTGCAAAATTAACACCTAATTTAGGACCAATTGTAAATGTTTGAGCATTAATGATTGCAGCAAATAATAAAAAAACCCCAAATGATTTGATTAAATTTTTCATTTTAAAGCTCCAGTTTATTTATAAAAGAAATTCGTTTTTTTTTGAATTTATAATTTTTTTTTTTCTTTTACAACTTTTTTTTTAATTTATTTTTTTAATAACATCAAATCCACTTTTAACAGCAGTTTCTATAGTAGCTGGCATATCCTGGTAAATCCAATCTCCAATAACATAAGAATTTATCAAATTGTAATTAGTAGACATATTATTATTCATTAAATCATTTTGAACTGGAGTAGCATTTTTATAATTAAGTAACTTATAATCAATAATTTTAACATCATCAAACATTCGGAATAAAAGATTTTTCAAAATATTAATATCAATATTTTTACCATTGTAACTACTTTTAACAAATGAAATTATGTTCCCATAAGCAAACATCCAGTCCCACAAAGAATCATTTAAATTACCAACCATTTTTAGACTTACTGGTTTTTCAGTAAAAAAATAAGCAGTAAAGATATCATTCATAAAAACCTGCTGTTCACAAGGAAATATTTTAAAATATTCATTGTATGGAACAGCCCATATAATAGTATCAAAATCATCTAATACACAATTTTGTAAATATATTTTCGATATTTTGTTATTTATTGTATCGAACTTAGTAACTTTTTGGTTATATATTATATTTACATTATTCTGTATCAAATAATTTTCAGCTGGATCAACTAACAACTCTTGTAAAGTAACTTTTGGTAATATAGGCATAAAATTATTTTTTTTTGCAATTATCTTCAAGGTATTGACAAATTTGCTTTTTTCAATATATTCGAGGTTCGTATTAAATATACTAACGGCAAATAAATTTATAAAATCATATAAATCATTATTTTTAATTTCGTTTATTTTTTTTTCTTTTAAATTTTGAATAAATTTTGTAATATCTAATATATTGCCAAAATGAAATAATCTAGATTTTAAGATGTTTAATAGTAAACCAAATGGGAAAAAATTATTAGAAAGTTTAAGTTGATAAACTTTGTTGTTTTCAAAAAATTCTAAGTTATTTATACAATAAAACTTCTTTTCAACACCAAGTATTTCTAATAATTCAAAAGTATTATGATACGCAGAAAGTAAGATGTGTTGTCCTATATCATAATAATTGTTGGTAACGGTATTAAAAACATTTTTAATTCTTCCACCAGGCCGATTTGTCTTTTCGATAATAGTAATTTGATGATTTTTGCATAACTTAACAGCAGCAGATAATCCCGCAAGACCTGCCCCAACTATAACTATCTTTGCCATTAATATAAAATATTATATTTAAAATATGTCCCAAATGCATAATACAATTTTTCGTAGGATGGGACTTTGATTCTTTTTTCAAAAACATTATAATTATATTTTTGGATTTTTTTCAGTAAAGCATAATAAATATGCTGCATAGCTCTTGCTACATATAAAAATTTTTTCTCATTTTTATCAAGAAAAGAATCAGCTTTATGATAGAATTCTAATGCTTTATTGGCTTCGAATTCCAATAAATTTTTCATATTTTCATCATATTTTTTATTAAGTATATCAATCTCGGTTACATTAAATTGTTCAATATCATTCAATGGTAAATAAATCCTATTTCTTTCTGCATCTTCGCCAACATCTCTTATAATATTTGTCAATTGCATTGCATAGCCCAGATTAATAGCATAATCTTTTGTAGAGGGATTTCTATAACCTATAATTTGAATTGTCATTAAGCCAACAGTAGAAGCTACCCTGTAACAGTAAAGTAATAAATCATCAAAATTTAAATATCTTTTTTTCTCTAAATCCATTAACATACCATCGATAAGATCAAAAATTGGCTCTGTTGGAATATTAAACTTTTGAACAATTTGAGCGAATTTATTAAGTAAATAGTAATCGGAAGAGTTGTAAATAGCTTTTTCGACCTGTTGTCGCCACCAATAGATATTTTTTGCCCTTATCTCTTCAGGTAAATTTTCATCATCAACTATATCATCTGTTATTCTACAAAAATTATAAAGTGTACTCATTGCTTCTTTTTTCTCAGGTTCAAGAAAGGCAAAAGTTAGTTTAAAGTTACTTTTTTGCTTGTTTAAGATATTTTCCTCGTTTATATTCATTTTTCAAAAATATTTTTATAAAATCAAACTTATTTAATTTAATATTTTTTTTGTAAATATCATAATTATTTTTTTCGATTTTTTTAAGAATTCTCAAACCACCATTAATGACCAATCTGAGATGCATTTTTAATTTAAAAGGAACAAAATTTAATAACTCAGAACCCTCTAAAAACATCTTTCTTGTACGATTTATTTGAAATTTCATAAATCTTATAAATCTTATATCATATTTGTGTTCAAAAAAATCTTTTTCAGATATATTGAAGTATGATAGTTCATTCAAAGGAAAATATATTCTATTAATTTTCAAGTCGTTTGGAATATCCTGTAAAAAATTTGTAATTTGTAAAGCACTACATATTTTGTCGGAAAGTGCAACAGTATTTTCGTTGTCACAATTAAACAATTCAAGAATCATTCTACCTACAGGTTGTGCTGAATAAACTGTATATTCATATAATTCGTCGAATGAATTATATCTATTTTTTACAAGATCTTTTTTAAATGCTTCGATGAGATTTATAAGATGATTTAAATTAATAGAAGTTTCCTGTTCAGTTTGATAAAGTGCGTTCCAAAACGGCTCGTGTTTATATTTTTCAATATTATGCAATTTGAGTTGGTAATCATTTAATAATTTAAGTTTATTTTCAACAATTTCATTACTTAAATCAGCAATATCGTCACAAGTTCTAGCAAAATAATAAATAATAGCAATGTGTTTATGATATTTTTTCGACAAGAATAAAGATGCTATAGGAAAATTTTCGTAGTGATTATTAACTAGCTCAAGTGCATAAAGATAAGATTTTGAAATTTGATTTTCCACATAAATCGATAAATTTGTTGTGCCCGAAACAGGATTCGAACCTGCACGACCTTTCGGTCACTACACCCTGAATGTAGTGCGTCTACCAATTCCGCCATTCGGGCTAAGTTTTAAAAATAATAATAATTTTTGAATTTTACAAACTAATCTCCGCCACCTCCATGAATTGTACAAGATGGGGGTATATGATTAGTTGATACAATATCCGTAATAACCGAAGGACATCTCCCTGTTGCACGCATAGGATTACTATTCATTATACTTTCAGCACAAAAATCAATCGTTTCCACTGTTGATGGTAATTCAAAATATTTTACTGGTATATTTAATTCTTGATATGCTTTGGCCATAAATTTTGCCCAAATAGGAGCAGCAGCTTTAGCACCTTGTCCATACCAACCAGTAAATTTTATCCTATGGTCATCAAAACCAACCCAGGCCCCAGCAACGAGAGATGGTGTATAGCCAATAAACCATGCATCAGAAAAATTTTGTGTTGTTCCAGTTTTTCCAGCAGCTGGATAGTTAAAATATTGTCTTATACCTGCTGCAGTTCCTCTATCAACAACATCTTTCATCATATCAGTCATAATAGCGGCTGTTTCTTCAGAAAATGCAATACTTTTTGTTGTAGTAAAATTATCAATCAGTATCCCATCTTTGTCAGTAAGTTTTAATATTGAAATTGGCTTCGTAAAAATTCCCTTATTTACAAATGCACTATATGCTCCAACTAATTCCAGAGGTATTACTTCAGAAGTTCCTAAAGCTAAAGAAGGATATAAATTTAATTTAGTAGTAATACCTAATTTTTGTGCATTGGCATCAATATCTCCTAGTGGTGCATGACCTTCAATTATTAATCTTGCAGTTATAATGTTTAAAGACATTCTTAATGCATCTCTTAACATTGTCATTCCGCCAGTGCTTCCATCACTATTTCTAGGTGTCCAGTTACCATAAGTTATAGGTTGATTTAATATTGCATAAGCTGGATACAAACCATCTTCAATTGCAGTAGCGTATATTATTGGTTTAAAGGATGAACCTGGCTGTCTACGTATTTGAGTAACATGATTAAGCCCATATATATCACTAAAATCACTACCCCCTACCATTGCTTTAATTTGTCCACTATAAGGATCAATTACTACAAAACCAGTTTGAATTTTTGTTGCTTTCCTTTTTACATTTTCAATAAAATTATTATCATTCTTTAATTTGTTATAAACTTTCTGTTTATCATCATATGTTATAGCTTCTTTATACTCTTGCGTTCTTTTAATTTCTTCATCCACAATAGTATTTAATAGTATTTGTCTATCTCTAGAATTCCAATTCCACGATTTATCGAACAATTTTTGATATTCAGAAATATGTTCTTCTACTGCTTGATTTGCTATTCTTTGCATTTTTGCATTAAGTGATGTATAAATATTTATTCCGTCTCTATACAAATCAAAACCATATTTAGATTGCAATTTTTCCATTTGCTGACGAACATACTCAAGAAAATGTGGTGCAATTGATTTTTCTGTTTTAATTCTTTTTATATCAATGACAATTGGTAAATTTTTCAGTTTATTATAGTCTGCTTCAGAAATATATCCTTCATCCATCATATTATAAAGCACTTGATTGCGTCTTCGTAAAGCATTATTATATCTATTTACAGGGTCATAATTAGTTGGTGATTTTAACTGTGCAATCATCAAAGCAGATTCTGTTATTGATAAATCTTTTGCTTTTTTATTAAAATAAATTTGTGCTGCTGTTTCAATTCCATAAGCACCTCTACCAAAATAAGAGATATTTAAATACATTTCTAAAATTTCTTTTTTCGTATAAGTTCTTTCGATTTGTATGGCAGTTATCCACTCTCGTATTTTTCTTACAGTACCCTGGAAAAGATTTTCGTTTTTATCTTTTAATTTATAAAGATTTTTAGCCAACTGTTGTGTAATAGTAGAAGCCCCTTCTCTTACTGATAAACTAATAACATTTTTAACCATTGCTTTTATAAATCTTACTAAATCTACTCCCCAATGAGATTCGAAAGTTCTATCCTCTGTTGCATATAGGGCATATATTAAATGTTTTGGTAGGCTATCTACATTTGTTTCAATTCTATTTTCAATAAAAAATTGCCCTATAAGTTCTCCATCTTCAGAAAATACTTTGCTTGCTAATACTGGCTTTGGATTTTCCAATTCTTCCAGAGATGGTAATCCACTAAATACGTAAAGCATAAAGATAGAAAATAAAATAGCTATTATTATCAAGCTAAATATAATAAATTTACTTGCTCGTTTTTTCTTGATTTCCATATTTTATTCCATTTCTAATAATTCTAAATTACCTTGATAAAATTTACAATAAACTGGCTTTGTTATCCAACTACCTAAATTTATATAGGTTCCTTCGCCTATCGAAATTTTTTCCAAATTGTGTGCATGCCCCATTATCACATATTTAAAATTCTCATTTTCAATTTTTTGTTTTGCTATTTCTTTTAATCCATCAATTTCTCCATAATTTTTCTTTGTAGTATATTTTCTACTGGCTCTACTTGAATGTATCGCCAAATTTAACAAAAAATCTGGATGTATGATATAAGCTAATTTTTGAATATATTTATTCCTTAAAAAAAACTTTAAAATTTTATAACCAGTATCGTTTTTAATCATTCCATCGCCATGTGCTAAAAAAAATTTATAACCATCTATTTCAACTTCAATAGGATCTTCATACAGCGTGGCTCCAAATTCATCTTGGAAAATATTATTATGATAAAAATCGTGATTGCCAATTAAATAGTGTATTTTGATATTTTTTTCTTTTAATTTATAAAACAAAGACAAAACACGATAACTATCTTTTTGAATAACTTTTTTATATTCAAACCAATAATCAAAAAGATCTCCTAATATAAATAAATCTGTTCCATCTTCGCAAACTAAATTTATAAACTTTTCAAAAAGTTTTTCTTTATAAAGCTCTTTTTCTCTATCTTCAAGATGTAAATGAACATCTGATATAAAATATGATACTCTTCCCATTTTATTTAATTAAACTTATTTTAATAATTTGTTTAGATTTACTATTAATTAATTCAACAAAATAATTTGATGATGCAAAGTTATTTAACTTCAATATTTTTTCATATAAACCCGGGACAAAATAATCGTCAAATACTTGTAGAAGCAATTTTCCATGACTATCATAAATTTTCATTTGATAAAAATCTGCTTTAATGATATTAAATTTTAGGGTTGTTGTAGGGTTAAATGGATTAGGATAATTTTGATAAAGAACAAAATCTTTATTTTTGAAGTATTTTTCAATGCTATCTGGTTTTAAATTTAAAGTTAAAATTGAATCAGGTGCATTCAAAGGATAATAAGAAGTAAAAATAGAATTATTTTTAGCTTTTATGTAATATTTTAATTTATTCCAATTACTATCAATTTTCAATTTTGCAACATAAACACTACCATAATACTTAGTGAATTTTACAGAATCAAAAATATTACTATCATTTGTTTTATACATCAAATATGCAGTTAACTTACTATCGAAAGTTTCAAAAGTTGCAAAAATATTAAGTAAATCATCATCAACATTATAATTATCCACTGAGTGCATAATATTAGCTTTTAATTTTTCAAGAGCTTTTTGCACATTAATAATTCCCCATCCAAATTTATTATCTGGATTATCCGATTTGCTTGCAGTAGATCTTAATAATTCACGCATTTGAAAAGGGCTCAAATATGGATTAGCCTCCAACAATAAAGCAGTAGCACCAGCAGCCAATGGACAACTAAATGATGTTCCACTACTCCCATAATAATTATTACCATAAGAACTTGCAACCGTTACATTTTGTCCCATAGCCATTATATCAGGCTTTATTCTTCCATCAGCAGAAGGACCGACACTACTAAAACTTGCTCTTGAACCATATTTATTAACTGCACCAACAGCAATAACATTAAAACCATCTGCGGGCATACCAAGGGTATTATGTTCGTCATTATCTCCTTCATTCCCTGCAGAATTTAGAACTACTATACCTCTTGTAACAGCAATATCAGCCGCTTGAGTAATTTTTGATGTTTTACCATCCATATATTGCCAAACATAACTAATGTAAGGCACATCATAATCTATATATCCCAAAGATGTCGAAGCGATATCAATTCCAATACTATCTGCCCATTCTATAGCAGCTATCCAATTATCTTCTTCCAAAGGTGTTTCCGATTCTGTATTTTCCGTTTTTGCTAATACATATGTTGCATTGAAAGCTGGACCAATAAGTTTTCCACTTTTAAATCCTCCAATGCATGAAAGTGTAGCTGTTCCATGGCTACCAGAGCCCATATCATTTCCATCCTCAACATCAGCATCATTGTTAACAAAATCCCATGTTGCGTGTATTTTCATATTTGAAAAAATCTCATGGCCCAAATTTGTAAAACCTGCATCAAACATACCTATCATAATACCATTACCACTCAGCCCAATATTGTGTGCATACGGAACTTTAATTATTTCATTTTGATCTAATGAAAGACCATAATCATATTTGTCATTATTTACTTTATGTAAAACTTCTGGCAAATTTTCTTTTACAGGCTTCTTTGGTGACTGGTATTGTTGTAAAGCATCGATTTTCTTGACAAATGATAAATTACTAACTGAAGAAATTTGTGCAGGAGTTATAAATGCAGAAACAGCATTCAACCATCTGGATTTGTTTCTAATTTTTATACCTAAATTTTTTATTTGATTTATATAGTTATTACTGACCGGATAGTCATAAAAATTGACCAATTGGTCATCACCAAAAAATTTTCTTCTTCTTTCAATTGCTCTTTGTGATAAATAAAGATGCGGATTTTGTTTGTAATACAGTGTATCACTACCTTTATCTTTAAAAATTATCCATACAAAAATATTCGAAGTGGAATCATTAAGCATTAGATTTTTAAGTTTTAAATCAATTTTGCTGTTTGCATAACAAAAGATAAAACTAATTAGTAGAATTAGAATTTTTTTCATTTTTTTCTCTTAAAATTTCATTTAAGGTATTACGTTCCCAAAAACAACCATTTAAATAACCTTGTATTTCTTTATTATTTTCAGCCAAATCCAGCCTTTTTTCAGCAATACAGGAAAAATAAAAATCTTTTTCAACACCTAAATATCTTCTATTCAATTTTTTAGCAACTACAGATGTTGTACCAGAACCTAAAAAAGGATCAAAAACTAAATCCCCTTCGTTAGAAGATGCAAGTATTAATTTTGCAATAAGTTTTTCTGGTTTTTGAGTTGGATGTTCCGTATTTTCGGGCATTGACCAAAATGGAACTGTAATATCATTCCATAAATTTGAGGGATAGGTTAATCGGAAATTACCGTTTTCTGTTTTTTCCCAATCCTTTGGCTTTTTTCTTTCATCTGTATATGGAGCAATAACTTTTCTCCTGTGTTTTACAGCCTCAGCATTAAATGTATACTTTTTACTTCTCGTAAAAAACCAAATATCTTCAGAATTATTTTTCCAATTATTTAATGCTCCTCTACCTTTATCTCGTTCCCAGGTAATTCTATTTTGCACATAAAAATATTTTTGTCCAACTAAATGTATTGATGTAGATGTTTTCCAATCACCACATATATAAATAGATGCTTCATCTTTAAGTAATCTTACTAATTTTTTTAGCCAACTATCAAGCCAGTTACTATAATTATCAATTGACATTTCGCTAAATTTTACCGTATTAAACGCTTTATATAAATTATATGGCGGATCAATTATCATTATATCTACAAATTTATCTGGCAAATTATCTATAACGTCGAATAAATCTGCATTAATCGTCTTATTAACAATATTTTCTAAAGAAAATAAATCTTTTTGAAAAAGTAATTTCTGGGAATAATAATTTTTTTCTTCTTCAGTCAAAACTATAGTTTTATTCTTAGGTGATTTAGCCATAACTATATAACTGCTTCTAAATATTTGATAAGTAAATTTTTCCCAAGCTCGATACTATCATCAGATGGAAGAAATTTATCGTTATGAAGTCCATTTCTTTCACCTTTTGATATTCCCAACCACGCCATAAATGATGGATATAACTTTGAGAAATATCCAAAATCTTCAGCTGTCATCTTTACTCCACAATCTATAAATTTAAAAAATTGTGAAATAAATGGAACTACTTTTTGATAAAGAGTGCTATCTATCTTTACTTCTGCGTATTTGGGACCAATATGAAATTTATATTGAGAACCAAATTTTTTTGTAGCTTTAATTAAATTATTCTCTATAATATTTAAATATTCTTCTTGTTTATCCAAAGATAATGCTCTTACCGTACATTCCGCCTTAGCATAATTTGGAATTATATTACGCGCTTGACCTGCAAAAACTTTACCATAACCAAAAATAAAAGGCTCGGCTGCTTCTTCAACATTTTTATCTGTATAATCTAAAAAAGCTCTCAGAGTATTAAATGCATTTATTCCATTTTCGGGAAAAGCAACATGAGAAGATTTCCCAAAAATTTCTATATCACATTCAACAGAAGAAACAAATAAAACACCATCAGTAGAGGCAACAGTGGCAAAATCATATTCATCTGTAACATGCAAAGCAAACGTATATTTTATTTTGTAATTATTCAAAATTCCACTTTCAATAACTTTTAATGCGCCCCCTCCAGCTTCCTCTCCTGGTTGAAACAAAAATATTAGATTTTGATTAATATTATTTTCTACCACATATTGTATAAATGAATACAAAATAGCTGTATGAACATCATGCCCGCAAGCATGCATATAACTATTTTTAGACGTCCACTCCCACCCGGTATTTTCTTTTATTGGTAAGGCATCTATATCTGCACGAAATAATAAATAATCACCAGAATTTACTGTATATTCAACAACCAGTCCAGTTGGTAATGGCTTATGAATTTTTATCTTACTTAGATTTTTTAAATTTTCCTCAATTAATTGTGTTGTTTTAAATTCTTCAAACATAATTTCTGGATTTTGATGAATTTTATGCCTTAATTCAATTGGAGTAAGCATCTATCTAATCCTTTCTAATTTAAATTATCAATTTTTTAAAATTACAAAAAAAAATAATATAGTGAAATTAGGAATTTAAAATTGCAATTTTTTTTTTATATTTGTATCTAATGTATAAATATTAATTAGGTTTAAGATGAAATATTTGAATCTTATCTTACAATTTTTAACAGGTGTAATGATATTTACTCTTTTATACCTTGCAAATATGTTTTTATTCAAATTAGTAATCTATTTCATTGCTATATATTTAATTTTGATAGGAATTAAATTTTTTCTTTTTGATGAAGAAGTTAGTATAAAAGAATATGATTTACTTAAAATTTCAATTTCGTTTTTTGGTGGTATATTGATATTATTACTTGAAACAACTTCTTTAGAATTAACTTTAAAGACTTTAATAATTTATTTGGGCTTCACATCACTTTCTTTTTCAATATTGTTAAATGTTTATAATTCAAAATCTCATAAATTTTATATAGGACTTTTAATTTCAATTTTATTACTTAGCCTTGGAATAATTTTCAATTTAGGAGAAACCATAAATATAATCTTATTACTAGCACATAGCAATATTTTAGTTCCTGGGATAATAATTCTATTAGGATTAAATATCTTATTCAATGATAATTAATTAAATATTTTTCAATGCTTCATCTAAAGATGAATAGATTGGCAAAGCTCTCAATAATCTTGTTAATACAAAAAGTGATTTTACAGATTCATTATTTGATACTATCAGTACTTTACCATTTTGTTCCCTAACTTTTTTCAAAATACCAATTATTTGGCCTAAAAAGGTCGAATCTATATGTTCAACTCTTTGGAGATCATATATTACATTATTTACTCCATAGGTGTTAAAATCTCCCAAAGCATTAGTATAATAATCAATATCTTTCATTGTGGCCCTTGGAATATTAACATGGATAATTAAACAATTGTTTGTTTTTTCAATTACAAATGGTTCCATACTCAAAGTCTCATTATTTTTTAATTGATACAGTTGAGATTTTAATGAATTTACTTTTTCATTGACAGTTTTAATTACTTCATAAGATTTATTTAAATCTAATTCATCCATAGAATTTTTTTTATTTATATATATTACAACTTTTTTATTATATTTGCAAATAAAATTTAAAGGAAATTATATGAAATCCCATGAAATTAGACAACAATTTTTAGACTTTTTTGCTTCTAAAGGACATAAAATAGTTCCAGCAGCACCAGTAATACCTTATGATGACCCAACATTATTATTTACAAATGCAGGAATGAATCAATTCAAAGATGTATTTTTAGGTACTGGTTCACGCGATTATAAAAGAGCCGCAGATTCTCAGGTTTGCATTAGAGTTAGTGGAAAGCATAATGATTTGGAAGAAGTTGGTTACGATACCTATCACCATACACTTTTTGAAATGCTGGGCAATTGGTCATTTGGTGATTATTATAAAAAAGAAGCTATTGAATGGGCATGGGAATTATTAACAGAAGTTTGGAAATTACCTAAAAACAGATTATATGCTACAGTATACAAAAACGACGATGAAGCTTTAGAATTATGGAAAACCTGTACAGATATTAACCCAAATCATATTTTAAAATTCGGTGAAAAAGATAATTTTTGGGAAATGGGCGAAACCGGGCCATGTGGTCCTTGTTCTGAAATTCATATTAATTTATCCGATAACCCTGATGATGCATCTCTCGTTAATGCAGGTAGTCCATTATGCATAGAAATTTGGAATTTAGTTTTTATTCAATACAATCGTGAAAAAGATGGTACTCTTATTGAATTACCTGCAAAACATGTTGATACCGGAATGGGATTTGAAAGAATTGTATCAGTATTACAAGGTAAACCTGGCAATAATTATGAAACAGATGTTTTTACACCATTACTATACAAAATTTCAGAACTTTCTGGTTTAGAATATAAAGACGAAAATCACAAAATTGCTATGCGCGTGATTGCAGATCACATTAGAACTTTAGCTTTTGCTATCGCTGATGGCGCTATCCCAAGCAATGAAGGTCGTGGCTATGTATTAAGAAGAATATTACGAAGAGCTGCTAGATATGGTAGAAAATTGAATTTAATTGAACCTTTCCTTTATAAAATTATCCCAACACTTGTAGAACAAATGGGAACTTTCTATCCACAACTTGCAAACAATCAGCAATATATTGAAAAAGTAATACTTGCCGAAGAACAAAGTTTTAACGCAACTTTGGATAGAGGCATTGAATTGTTTGAAGAAATTGCCAACAAATCTAATTTTATTGATGGTCAAACAGTTTATAAATTATATGATACTTATGGCTTCCCTGTAGATCTTACTCAACTTTTGGCAAAAGAAAAAAACATAAAAATTGATATTGAAGGTTTTGAAAAATTACTAAAAGAAAATAAAGAAAGAAACAGAAAGATTACAAAAGATAAACAATCTAATTTAAATTTACAAAGTATCAGTTTAGAAAATTTTAACTTACCTGCAGATTTTTCAACAGAGTTTACAGGATACGAAGAACTTGAAACTATCGCACAAATTATTGCTCATATAACATTTGATAATAGTGTACATATTATTGCAAATAAGTCACCTATGTATGTTGAGTCTGGTGGGCAAATTTCGGATAGCGGAAAAATCATTTACAATAACCAAGAATACATTATAAAAGATGTTTATAAAATAGGCAATGCAATTGTTCATGTCATTGAAAATATTCAAGGAATTACAAATTTTGAAAACATAAAAATTAAAGTTGATAAAATTAAAAGATATGATACTAAGAAGAATCATACTGCCACACACTTACTGCACGCAGCACTAAGAAAAACATTAGGTAATCATGTTCAACAAGCAGGTTCACAAGTTACTAATGAAAAACTTAGATTTGATTTTAACCATTTTAATAAAATCACTAAAGAAGAATTAAAAACTATTGAAAATTTAGTCAACCAAAAAATCAGAGAGCAATTACCTGTTATTCACCTAAGGAACATTCCTATCCAGGATGCAAAAAATCTTGGAGCTTTAATGTTTTTTGGCGATAAATACGGTGAATTTGTCAATGTTATTAAAATAGATGATTTTTCAGCTGAGTTTTGCGGTGGTACACATGTTAGCAATACATCTGAAATAGGAATTTTTAAAATTCTTTATGAATCTTCCATTGCAGCTGGCGTAAGAAGAATTGAAGCAACAACAGGATTAAATGTTCTTTCTTTCATTGATAACTTAAATGAAGAAAAAACTAAATTACAAGAAACCATTGAAGAAAATCAGCATAAATTAAAATTATTAGAAAAAGAATTAGAAGAATTAAATTTAAAAAATAAAGAAAATTTTATTACTCAAATAATAGAAAAACCTGCAATAGTTGATGGGCTAAATATCTACAAAAGCACAATTGATGCAAAATCAATGGATGAACTTAAAGCGATTGGCGATATTCTAAGAGAAAAAATAAAATCTGGTATTGGAGTTTTATCATCCGTAATTGACAATAAAGTTATGATTGTATGTGTTGTTTCTGATGATTTAATAAAAAATAATAATCTTTCTGCAGGTAAAATTGTTGGTGATTTAGCAAAAATTGTCGGTGGTGGTGGTGGTGGCAAACAACACCTAGCAACAGCTGGCGGAAAAGATACAACTAAATTAGATTTAATGATATCATCCGTTGAAGATGTTATTAAAAAATACTTATAATTTTTTTTATTAAATATTTTATATATATATTTATTATTATAAATTATTTAGATTGTGCATATGGTTAATTATTATGAAAATAACAAAATTCTAAAAGCTATTTTAGATAATAACAAAGATTTAGTTCTATTTGCTTTAGACAGAGAATACAGGTATATTTTTTATACACAAGCACATAAAGATACTATTAAAGCTATTTGGGGTTGTGATATCTATATTGGCTTAAATATGTTAGATATTATTAAATTAGAAGATGATAGAAATAAAGCAAAAATTAATTTTGATAAAGCATTAAGAGGTGAAAAATTTACACTCATAGAAGAATATGGAGATAATAATCTCACAAGAACATTTTATCGAGATTACTACTCACCTTTAATCGTTGATAATGAAATAATTGGCTTATATGTGTTTATTGTAGATGTAACAGATATTAAAAAAGCTGAACAAGAAATAAATCGATATAAATATTTTTATCATTCAATTCTAGATAATATTACTAACCCAATTTTTTATAAAAACAAAAATGGCACTTACGAATTTGTAAATATAGCTTTTTGCAATACCTTCCATACTACACCAGAACAAATAATTGGAAAAACTATACAGGAAATTTTGCCAGACAAAAGCGATTACTTTTTTCAAAAAGATAATGAACTAATAAATTCTAAAACTAGGCAAACATATGAATTAGAACTAGAAGTTAATGATGAAAAGAAAATTTTCATTATTAACAAAACTTTATTATTTGAAAATAATGACATAATTGGAATTACCGGCTCATTTACTGACATAACTTATCTTAAAAATATAGAAAAGAAACTTAAAGAAAATGAAACATATTTAACAAAACTTTTAGACATCTTACCGGTCGGAATTTTCATTGTTGATATATCCTTTAACATAAAACTAACTAACAATTTTTCTAATAAAATTTTGGAACAATTATTAATCGATAATAACTTTAAAATTACTAATCTTGCAGATATTAAATTTATTGATAATGATAGAAATATAGTTGATTTTCCAAACTCAATTAATTCAATGCTTGATAAAGCAAATAAATTTGAAAATCTAATTCTTGGAATTTTTAGAAAAGGAATCATTAATTGGTACTCTGTAAACGCAATAAAAGAAGAAAATGAAATTCTTTTTACTTTTAACGATATAACTGAACTTATAACTACAAGAGAAATACTAGAAAAAAATATCTCTAAATTAAATAAACAAAACAAAGAAATTAATGATTACATGCTTGAACAAGAAAGATTACTCGAAGAATTATTGTTTAGCAAAAAAAAATTAGAAGAATCACTAATAGAAAAGAATAAATTATTTTCAATAATAGCACATGATTTAAAAAGCCCACTTTCAGGAATAATTGGTATAAATTCAATACTAGTTGATGATTTTGATGAGCTTTCTGATGATAAAAAATTTGAACTTGTCAATAAAATTTATAACTCCAACAAAAACCTTTTAAGACTCATTAACAACCTGATGGATTGGGTAAACCTAAAAAATAATAATGTAACAATAAAAAAAGAAAAAATTAATATACAAAATTTTATAAAGGAAATCCAGACAAAAATCAACAATAACCTACAATTAAAAGAAATAACATTAAATGTTAATTTAGAAGAAAATTATTTTGTTTTAGCAGATAGAATTATGCTTACTTCAGTCTTAAATAATCTTTTATACAATGCTATTAAATTTAGTTATCGTGGTTCCAAAATTGATTTAAATATCTCACGTACAGAAAATAATTATATATTGTTTGAAGTCAAAGACTATGGAATTGGTATACCTGAAATTATGCTTAATAAAATTTTCGATATAACAGAAAAAACAGGAAGACCAGGCACGGAAGATGAAAAATCTACTGGACTTGGTTTAATTATTGTAAAAGATTTTGTAGAAAAAAATAATGGTAAAATCTGGATAGAATCCAAAGAAAAAACCGGGACAAGTGTCTTTTTTACAATACCAGAAGTAATTTAATCCAAATAATACTTTTTGACAAAAGTTAAATTTTCATAATCTGTTAAATCAAAGTGTATTGGAGTTAATGATACGTAGTTTTGCTGCGTAGCAAAATGGTCAAAGTCGATGCTATTATCTAACTCAATCCAGTCACCCTTGAGCCAGTAATATTTTTTGCCCATCGGATCAATTCTTTCCTCATATTCATCATCCCATTTAGATTTGCCTTGTTTTGTAACTATATGACCTTTAATTTCTTCTTTTGAGCAATTAGGAACGTTAATGTTTAATAGAGTTCCATTTGGAAGAGGATTTTTAAAAACTTTTATTGCATATTCAGCAGCAATTTGTGCAGCGATATCATAAGTTTTTGGCTCATGAGATGTAACAGAAACAGCAATTGAAGGAACATCCATTATTGCAGCTTCTCTTGCTCCGGAAACTGTTCCAGAATAAATTATGTTTATTGCAGTATTAGCTCCATTATTTATACCAGAGATAACCAAATCTGGTTTTTCTTTTAAGATATTTCTTATTCCCATTTTAACACAATCAGCAGGTGTTCCATCAAAAGCATATCCAAAAAATTCATTATTAATAATAATATCTTTTAATCTTAGGGGATTTTTCATTGTAATTGCATGCCCCACTGCACTTTGCTCTGTAAGGGGTGCAACAACAGTTACGTCAGCAATTTTTTGTAATTCTTTTGCTAAAGCATAAATCCCTGGTGCGGTTATACCATCATCATTTGTAACTAAAATTTTTAATTTTTTCATAATTCACATTCTTTATTAATACAAATTTAATAAAAAATCTTCAAATACAAAATATTTGGAATAAATTAAGCTCCACCGTTGGCAGAGCTTATAATTTTATCTAAGTTATTCAAATTATCTCAACATCAATTTTTAATTCTTTTTCAGGGTATTTTTCAATATCAATAAAATTACCTTCAATTAAAATACCATTAATTTTCACTTTAACAACACCTGTATTCTTTCCACATAAGTTTTTTACATCAAAATATAACAACTTGTTTCTAAATTTTCTTGCTACTTTATATCCTTTCCAATCTTTAGGTATTTTAGGACTTATTGATATACCTTTTAATGACGTTTTTAACCCCAAAATATGATCGAGACCAATTCTTAACATCCATACTGCAGTACCTGTAAGCCATGAGTGTGAAGCTTGTCCTTCGGTTTCATGATCTGGGCTTGTAACATATTCAGCAAAAACATATGGTTCAACTTCATATCTATCAATATTTTTAGCTGAATTTAATGGTAGCATACGATGATAAATATCAACCGCTAAATCAATATCACCGGTTTCTAATAAGGCTAATACAGCCCATGAAGAAGCATGGTTGATAATTGCACCATTTTCTTTTTTACCAGGAACACATCTACTTATCAAACCAATTGTATCATCAATTTTTGTAAAAGATGGCCAGCAAATTTGCACACCTTTTTCTCTGACTAAATATTTTTTAAGACTTTCCATGCACTTTTGTGCTCTCTCACCTTCAGCAACCCCAGACATAATTGACCATGTTTGAGAATTTATAAAAATCTTTCCTTGTTCATGTTTATGAGAACCTACAGGCTCGCCGTTATCCCTAAAAGCTCTTATCCACCATTCTCCATCCCAACAATATTCGTTTATAATATTTTTTAATTTATCATATGCTTTTTGCCATCTTTCTAAAGTTTCTGTATCATTTTTATATCCCAATAATTCAAATGTTTTTCTTATATTATAAGCTAAAAACATTCCTCCCCAAACAGTTTCACCTTTTCCTTTTGGACCGATGTGATCCAATGTGTCGTTCCAATCACCAGTCATAATTTTGGGTAATCCTCTTTCGGTAGTCGCAAAAAGACAAAAATCTATAGCCTTTTTCATATGAGTATATACATCTGCTTCACCTTCATCATAAAATTTTACGATTTCGTCCAAAATTGTAAAATCACCTGTTTCATTTAAATATTCTGTAATTCCAAATGGAATCCACAAAGGTGTATCAGAATGGTTTGTTTTTTCACCCCAATCAGTAATTTTAAAGAAGTTGTGTAAAGTCGAACCGTCAGAAAATTGAAATCTTAAAGCATTAAGTATTCTTTTCCTAACCCTCTCAGGATGAACCATAACCATACCTAAAATATCTTGAAATTGATCTCGCATACCAGTACCAAACAATAAGCCACCGTGATAATAACCGGAATTCCTTGCCATATCAAAAGTTACTGCTGCTTGATATTGATTCCAAATATTCAACATTAAATTCATTTGTTCTGATGGTGTTTCAACCTGAACATGAGACAAATAATCTTTCCAATATAATTTAACATTTTCAAATTTATTTTTTAATGTATCAATTTTTATTAAATTATTCCAATTTAAATATTCATAAGGTTTCTCAACATCTTTAGATACAATTGCCATAATTATAGCAAATTCTTTACTCTCACCAGCTTCCAATTCAATTTTATTTTGTAAAGCTGCAATAGGATCACCGGCAGTAATTTCAGTATTTTTCATTATACCGGTTTCAACAGACTCTGGATTAGCTTCACTTCTCCATCTACCTATAAAATTATCGAGAGAACCATCAAAACCTGTAATTGGCAAAGTAGATTTGAAATAAATTTTATATCTCCAATCAATATTTGGTTGCGCAACAGAAACTTTTTAATAAGGACCCAATATCTGCGTGTAGCTTCAAGTGTTTGTGTTTCTTTATTGAAAATAATTTCTGTAAAATGTTTATCATTGGGTTGATTTATTAAATCATTTAAAGCATTTCCCATTAGCAATTCTACAAAACTATAAATTTCTAATTTTCTTTTAAAATTTGCTAAATTAGAAAGTTTTACAAACCATATCTCGGCATCTCTATCTGTGGGTACAAAATAAGTAATTTCACCTTTAATTTGATTGTATTCTGTAACAATTTTGGTATAACCCAATCCGTGATGACATTCATAATGATTATAATCTAATTGAATTGTAGGCGCCCAACTTAATGAGTGATATTTTGAATTTTTAACATCTTTAACCATTACATATCTACCAGGTCGATCCCAGGGTAAACAATTGTAACGCATTCTAGTTAGTCTATTATCTCTTGGTGTAATGTAATAACTAAAACCTCCACCTGTATGAGAGATTAGACCAGCATAGTTTTCATTCCACATATAATTAAACCATGGACGAGGAGTTTTAGGATCAGTGATTACATACTCTTTGTTCTCTAAATCAAAATAACCGTATTTGTTTTTGATGTTTTCTTTTTGCATAGATCCCCCAATTTGCTTTTATGATAAAATTTTATTATATTTTACAAAATTACAGTTTTTTTTATTATTTAATCTCAACAAAATAAAAATTTTTCTTAAAATAATATTGTATTAACAATGAATTATAATGATTTAAATAAATTAACAAAATCACAACTTATCGATATAATTTTAAGTAATCAAAATAGAGATATAATATCACTAGAAAATTACATAAAAAATATTTTGGAAAAATCTGAAATTCCTATAATCCTTTTTGATAAAAATTTAAAAATTTTGTTTACAAATGAAAATTTCAAGAATAAATTTTCTTTTATATCTAGAAATGATTCCCTAATTGACTTTATACCTGAAGAAAAAATCTCATTTTTAAAGGAACTAATTACTAACAACGTAACATTATTTACGTTAGAATTAAATTTTACAAATACAGTCAGTTCATTTGCAATTTTTTTCCGCATATCTATAAATGATACATATATATTGGCAATAAATGACATTGAAAACCATCAATATGTCGATGATGTTTATTTATTTCAATACTGTCTTAATGAAGCCCCAATTGGTATTATCATAACAACTTTAAATGACAAATTGATTTTTAGTAATACACAAGCAAAAAAAATTACTAACTTTCAAGGTGACTTTCGATATGGTCAAGATATAAGAGATAATTTAAATTATAAAATAGTAGAAAAAATTGAACAGAATTCCAAATTTTCAAAGATATAATTGAAATTAACCAAAAAAAATTCGAAGTTATCAATAAAATAATAAATATCAATAGCAACGATATCGCAAAATTATCCTTAATAATAGATATTAATGAAAAATATGAATTGCAACAAAAACTAAGTGAGCAAATAATTAGACTCGAAGATTTAAATAAATTATTAGAATTTCGAGCTAGAGATATTCTTGATGTTAACAAACAACTCGAATCAACTCAAACTGAATTACAAAAAGCATTAAAAGCAAAAGATAAATTTTTCTCACTTTTAGCACATGATTTAAGAAGCCCTTTTACAGCACTTTTAGGTTATACGAATATATTAAAAGATGAATTTGATGACTTGAGTAAAGATGAAATTAAATATTTCATAGGACAAACTCATGAAGTTGCGCAAAATACATATAATCTTTTGTTGAATCTTTTAAATTTTTCAAGAATTCAAACTGGTAGATTTGAATTTAATCCACATCTTCACAAATTCGATGATATTGTCAATAAAGTAATCAAAATCTTACAGGGTAACCTTGAAGCAAAATCAATAAATATCATAAAAAATTATCCCCTTGATGAAGTTGTCTATGCTGACGATAAAATGTTGATATCTATTTTACAAAATATAATAGGTAATGCAATAAAATTTTCTTACAAAAATTCTAATATTACAATCACAACAGACAGAATTGATAATAATTTATTAATTTCTGTTAAGGATAAAGGAATTGGAATGGATAAATCCTCTATAGATTCATTATTTCAAATTGAGAAAATTTTTACAAAAGAAGGTACAAATAAAGAGCAAGGCACTGGTCTAGGTTTACTTATATGTAAAGAATTTGTTGAAATACACAAAGGTAAAATTTGGGTTGAAAGCGAAATTAATAAAGGAACAACATTCATTTTACAATTTCCATATCAAAATTAAATAATTGTTAAGATATTTTTTTTCAGAACTTTTTTTGTTTTATTTGCATTGCTGTTACTGAAAAATAAAATAATGAGGTGAGTTATGGAATTAAAAGTTGGGAAAAAATATCGTGCAATTAAAAAAGGTATCAAACCAGAACCAGTAGAGTTTGAAGTTTTAAATATCACAGCAAACTCAATAACAATTCATATCAAAGGTAAACCTACACCAACAGATGTACCTAAATTACTTTTTGAAGGTATGTTTGAAATGATAAGAGAAATAACAATGTAAAAAGTATAATATATTAAATAATATTAAATGTCAAAAAGGTCGTCTTATATCAAAAACACAAAATTTATAAGACGACCTTTATACTTTAGTGTAATATCCCTATAATACTTCCAAATAATAAGTTTTTTTAGCAAAATATTTTAATTCATCTCTAAATTTAGGATGTGCTATATTGATTAGTTGCTTGATTCGTTCACGAATTGATTTTCCATTAAGGCTTGCAACACCAAATTCAGTAACAACATAATGGACATCAGCTCTTGAAGTAACAACTCCGGCACCCTGTTTTAACATCGTAGAAATCCTGGAAATTTCTCCATCTCTTGTTGTAGAAGTTAAAGCAATAATTGGTTTTCCACCCTCGGATCTAGCAGCACCACGAATAAAATCAACTTGTCCACCAAAACCACTATATAATCTTGTACCTATTGAATCAGAGCATACTTGCCCTGTTATATCTACTTCAATAGCCGAATTAATTGCCACCATTTTTGTATTTTGTGCAATTACAAATGGGTCATTAACATATTCTTGTGGATGGAACTCAATTAAAGGATTATTATCCGCATAATCGAAGGCTTTTCTAGTACCTAAAATAAATCCTGCAATTAATTTACCTTTGTGAATAGATTTTTTTTCTCCATTCATCACCCCACTATCTATTAGCTGAATTAAGCCATCAGAAAACATTTCTGTATGAACACCTAAATCTTTTTTATGTTGTAACAACTTAAGAACAGAATCGGGAATAGCACCAATTCCCATTTGCAAAGTTGAACCATCTTCTATTAAATCTGCTATGAATTCACCAATTTTATCATAATTTTTTAACATTTCTGGTGTATCACCTTCATCAACCTGAGGTAGTTCAGTTAATTCCTCCTGATGTTCAACAATGTGCGTAATTTTACTTATATGTATAAAACTATTGCCCAGAGTTCTAGGCATACGTGGATTAACTTGAGCAATAATAACTTTTGCCATTTCAGCCGGTGTTTTAATACAGCCTACATCGACACCATAACTACAAAATCCGTGCTCATCTGGAGGGGAAACATGTATAAGTGCAACATCAATATCATACAACTTATTTTTAAAGTATAATGGGACCTCATGTAAAAAACATGGGACAAAATCTGCTCTACCCTCATTAACAGCTTTTCTTGTATTATGCCCTATAAAAAAGGCTGTGTGTCTAAAATGCTTTTCCATACCAGGTTCCATATACGGTAACTTTCCTACTGCTAAAATATGATAGATATTAACATTTTCCAATTCATCTTTTCGCTTTACCATAGCTCTAATTAGTTCAAAAGGGACAGCACAACCTGGTTGTACATATACTCCATCACCAGATTTAATAACCTTTACCGCTTCGTCTGCAGTTTTAAGTTTTGAGTTATAATTTACAAGCCATGCAGGTGTTTTAATAGAATTTTCCATATAAAAATCTTCCTCAGATTAATTTTTCGAAAATGGATGCAATCTTAGAAATTCCAAATTATACATTTTTGCTATTGTTTCATTAGTACATTTGCCATTATAAAGACAAATTCCTCTTGTTAGTTCATTATTCATAGTAATTTGGTGTTCTATTCCATAATCAGCAACATTAAAAATATACTCATATGTATTATTGGCAAGTGCTATAGATGAAGTACGACTAACTTTAGCTGGTAAATTCGGTACACAATAGTGTATAATATCCTTTTCAATAAAATAAGGATTTGTTAATGTTGTTAATCGACTTGATTCAAAACATCCACCTCTATCTATTGCCAAATCAATTAATACAGTTCCCTTTTTCAAATTATTTAAATTCTGGTAAGTTAAAACTTTAGGAACTTGATTGTTATCATTTGTGGATACAGCACCTATTATAACATCAGCATATTTTGAAACCCTTTGAATAATCATAGGTGCAGAAATTAAGGTTGTAACATTTTTATTAAACATTAAATCAAGCTCTTTTAATCTATTTATATTAGTATCTAAAATTGTAACACGTGCACCATTAGTTAATGCGCTTCTAGCTGCTGCTGTTCCTGCTACACCACCTCCTATAATTAATACATTAGCAGGCTTTACACCCGGAACACTTCCAAGTAAAATTCCTTTTGATACTTCTGTGGAATTCTCCAACAAAGAAGTAGCAACTTGAATTGACAACTGCCCTGCAATTTCACTCATAGATTGAAGTATAGTGTTATGTCCATTTCTTAAAATTAATTCATATCCTATAGCTGTTACTTTATTTTCCAATAATTTTTGAATAATACTCTTTTTATTCATCATTAAATACAAAAAAGAAAATAATATTTGTCCCTCATACATATAGCTTGCTTCTATTTCACTAAGAGGTGCAACTTTTACAATCATATCTGCTCTTTTAAATGCTTCCTCAGCAGAATATACTATTTTGGCACCAGCTTTCTCGTATTCTTCATCGTCAAAATGACAATCAGCACCAGCTTTTGTTTCAACAAAAACAGTATGACCATTTTTAACTAATGCATCTACAGCAGCAGGAGTTAACCCTACTCTTTTTTCTTCGATTGTTGATTCTTTTGGTATACCGATACGCATATTTTACCTTTATTTAAATATTAAATTATTTTTTATTCAATATTAAAATGATATTTTATCAAAAAATAAATTTTTTTTTCTCAGAAATTTTAGATAATTTGTTATTTTTAATATTTTATAATTATATGGAAACTTTATACTTTCTTATAGATTTATTTCTTCATTTAGATAAACACCTTTTTGAGTTAGTCGAAAATTATGGTTTTATAACTCATTTTATTTTATTTGTTGTGATATTTTGTGAAACTGGTTTAGTTGTAACACCATTTTTACCTGGCGACTCTTTGTTATTTGCCGCAGGAGCTTTAGCACATGAAGGTAGCCCTCTTAATGTACACTTTCTTTTCTTTCTTCTTGCAGCCGCAGGTATTTTAGGAGACTCTGTAAATTATTTCATCGGTTCTAAGCTTGGAGATAAGGCCTACAATAGTAAATATATAAAAAAAGAGTATCTAGATAAAACTCACGAATTTTATGAAAAACACGGCGGAAAAACAATTATAATAGCTCGTTTTGTACCAATTGTAAGAACATTTGCCCCGTTTGTTGCAGGTATTGGCAAAATGAGTTATAAGTATTTTTTAACCTATAATGTTGTTGGCGCTATACTTTGGGTAGCAATATTCATATATGGTGGCTACTTTTTTGGAAATTTACCATTTGTTAAAAATAATTTTTCTATAGTTATTATTACTATAATTTTTATCTCTATCTTACCCGGTGTAATTAACTTTCTAAAAATTAAATTTGCAAAAAACTAATAGAATTATTTTTACCTCGCCCACATTTTGATATTAACTTTACTTTCTACTTCTTCTTCAATATCATCTGGTAATTTATAATACAAATTTAACCCTGTTTTTACCTCAACTGAGTCTATTGGATAAATATAATCAAATATTTTATAGCTTTTTAATTTGTTTTGATTTGGAACTATAAATGCAATTGCATTTAATTCACCGTTTTGTTTTCTTAAAATTGCTTTATATAAATAATCGGGAACTGTTACCTTATTTATCCTACCAATTTTTTGGGGTGGATATTTCGTAATAATAGGACCTGTCACAATAAAAAGAGTATCATATATCTTAGCCCATTCCCTAACTTTTGTTTCTATTTCATTCCAAATTCCCGAATTCATTTTTCTGGCTTGTGGTACCATATTACTCATATAAAAAGTTTCACTCATAGCCTCTTTACTCCATCTCATATCCGCAGCAGGCAACATATGTCCCCTATCGTAACCACTTCCTTTATAATCTTCTGGTAGAGCGGATTTTGTGGGTACATAAGGGTCCTCTCTAAAATCATCTGTTCTTTTCACAACTATTTTATTAACTCTATCTCTTGTTAAAACATGCGCAACCCACTTAGGTATTTCATTTCCTTCATCATAACAAAGTATAAAATATTTATGTTTCACAATAATTTCACCGTTATTATAATAAGGAGTCTCTAGCCCCTCAATATAATTATTGTAAATAATCTTTTTTTCAGTAAAAATGAATTCTTTTAAAAAATAGAATAAAGCTATTACAAATACCAATGATAATACTAACTTTTTCATTTTATTATATTTAAGATATCTAAATTAGATTTATTAAATTCTTCTTCTAATCTTTTTATAATATTGATATAATTTTGTATATCATCTTTTCTATAATTCCACTTTAATGCATCATTTAATTGTTTTATAGCATCGATATATTTTTTATCTTTAATCTTATCTTTTACTTCTCTTATCAAATCAAAATAGGCTATTTCTAAGTCATAGGGTATCTCTATAACTTTAAAACGATTAGGATTTTCTTCAACTATTCTCTTTCTAGTTTCTTCTGGATAACCTTTTGAAGTAGGTCTAAAATATTCGTTTTTATCTGCACCATCTACATATTTTATCATCAAGAATTCAAATAAATCTTTCCATTCTCGCATTGTAATATCGACACACTCATTGGAATATGAATTTAAATATTCTATTGCTTCTTTTCTTGAGTTTTTCAACAACACTAAGGCATGTTGTTCCACCATCTCCTGGTTTGCCATAAATGAAGCTTCCAGTTGAGTTTGTTTTTTCTTCAAATCATCTATCATAGCAGAATATCTTAGATACACAAAATTGGATACAACATTAAATATCCAAAATGCAGAATTCCACGAAAATTTACTTAAAGAAGCTGTTTTTTCATGTAGACATTCCGGAACTTTATAATGATTTGGATAAAATGGCATATAAACAGTCATATAGGTATCATCAACACCAAACCACAAAACACCACCTACTTCATTAGGCAAATGACTTCTCATCTGAGCTACAAATGAAAATCCTGTTTGTTGAGTCGAAATTGGTCTTTCATGGAAATAAGTTGAATCTTTATATTTCCACTCTAAAGGTCTATTTCTATAAGGAGAGCAATATAAACCAGCACCAACTCCCTTTGTCATATCTAATTCTGTGCCTTCATAATGATCTCTCATAAGTTGTATAATATCATAAGTTGAAAGCAATCTATCTGGTTTAATATATAACGGCATTCTTTCTTTACTTTGAAAATTAATATAATCAAAATATTTTTCCATATGTTTATTTACACGTCTGAAAACAGACCACACTCGAGCTTCACAATATCTTACACCACCAAAATCTAAAGGATTGTAAACATCTGAAAAACTAAAATCTTCATCTTTACCATTAAAATATCCCTTTTCACGAGCAAAACTGATAACATCTGACGTGTAGAGAAAATGATTTTTATCATTAAAATTTATTTTTGTAATTCTTGCTTGATTTGCATGTGCTGATATATAACCATCTGGAATTCTCTGTGCAACCCATATAGCTCCCTTTACTCCTTCACCTTTACCTATCATTTCTAAAATCCAGGCTTCATTAGGGTCAACAATCGAAAAACTTTCTCCTGTGCTATAATATCCATATTCTTCTACAAGTGAAGTCATTATTTGAATTGCCTCTTTTGCATTTTTTGCTCGTTGCAATGTTACATATATCAAACTACCGTAATCAAGTATACCTTTTTTATTTTGAAGTTCTAATCTACCACCAAATGTAGTCTCTCCAATCGTTAGTTGAAATTCATTCATATTACCGATAACATTATAGGTCCTTTCAGCTTGTTTGATTTTTCCTAAATATTTTCCTGTATCCCATTCATATATATCTAGCATAGTTCCATTGGGATAAACACCTGCAGAAAAATGATACAACGCACCATACAAACTATAAGAATCTGCTGAATAAGTTAAATAATTTGATTTAGTAGTAGTTGCACCTTTTGTTATTATAATATTTGTGCAAGCAAACATGAATGATGTTAAGACGAGTAAATAAATTAGCTTTTTCATAAATTCCTCTTTTTTGAGCAAAATTAATAATATTTTTTAATTTTAAAAATTAAATAATTTCAACCTTGCACATATTGTTAGTATTTTGTAATATTTTAACCTTTACAAACTTATTCACAAAATTTTCATCAAAGTTTGTAAATACTCTTATATAATTATCTGTATAACCTTTCATTATCCCATCATAATTAGTATGCTCAAATATAACTCTGTGTATTGAATTGATTGAATTATTATAAAATATCTCTTTTTTAAAATCACTCAATCTTTTAAGTTTAAAATTTCTTTCCTTTTTAATAGATTTTTCAACTTTATTTTCTATTTGGAGTGCTTTTGTACTGGGACGTTCAGAATATGTAAAAACATGAAGATAGGTAAAAGGAATATTTTCTAAAAAGTTATAAGTTACTAAAAAGTCATCATCTGTTTCATCCGGAAAACCAACTATAACATCTATACCCAAACCATAATTATGAACATTACTGATAATTTTATCAATAACATTTGAAAACATTTTAGTATTGTACCGTCTTTGCATTTTTGCTAATATTTTATCGTTGCCACTCTGTAAAGGTATGTGAAAATGATTTGCAAAATGCTCAGAATTTGAAACAAGTTTTATAATATCATCAGTCAAAAGATTTGGCTCTATTGAGCTAATTCTAATACGAAAATCTCTTTTAATATTGTCAATTTCTTTTAATAAATCATAAAAGCTATAGTTGTTATATGCATAGTCACCAACATTAACACCTGTTAAGACAATTTCCAAATAACCATTATCTAATATTTTGTTAATATATGATATTACCTCTTTCGGTGCAAGGCTTCGACTTTTACCCCTTGCTAAAGGAATAGTACAATATGAACAATTATAGTCACAACCATCTTGAACTTTAAGAAATGCTCTTGTTCTTTCATCATTATCACCTGAATATGCAACACCAAAGGAATTAAGTTCCTCGGTAGGTTTATTTATTATCGATGGGAAACCATATTTTTGAGTAGTATTTATTAAATTATGTAAATCATACTTAGCATCATTGCCAACAATTATATCTACACCATCTATTGCTGCTATTTCATCAGGTCTAATTTGAGCGTAACAACCTATAACACCAATAAAAGCATTCGGATTTTTCCTTAAATAATGTCTAACCCTTTGCCTGCAATCCTTTTCAGCATCTTTTGTTACTGTACACGAATTTATAATGTAAATATCAGCAATTTCATTATCATCAACAACAGTATAGCCATTTTGTTTAAATTTCTGAGCTATATGAGATGTTTCAGCATAATTTAACTTACATCCTAATGTATAAAAAGCTATTTTTTTCATTTAATATTCTTTCATATTATTCATTAACCCATTTTTCAACAATTCGATGAAATTTCACTGGTTCAAATTCGACAAAACTATACTCAGCATAATTATTTAAGTAGTATGGATCTAAACTAAAAAAAGCCTTTACTTTATCAATATCATCTGCTCTACAAATAACAACACCACCTGTTTTTGGATTGAGTGGGCCCGACATTAAAATCATATCAGCTTTGTAACCATCATCTAAATGTGCTCTATGTTGCGGTAGAATTTCCTGTATTTTTTCAAATGGTACTGTATATTTTATGTTTACAATAATATGCTTCATGTTACCTCCAATAAGTAAAAAAAAAGACACTTAAAAGTGTCTCTTTTTTTTGGTTATATTTTTCTTTTAATTTTTGCTGCTTTACCTGTAAGATTTCTAAGGTAATAAAGTTTAGCTCTTCTAATTTTACCAGCTTGAATTACTTCAACTTTTTCAATTTTTGGTGAGCTAAAGAAAAATATTCTTTCAACACCAACACCATTAGAAATTTTTCTTACAGTAAATGTTTTACTTAAACCAGCACCTCTAATACTAATAACATCACCTTCATAAGGCTGAACTCTTTCTTTATCGCCTTCTTTAATTTTTACATATACTCTAACTCTGTCTCCCACATTAAAATTTCCAAGGTCAGTTCTAACCATGTCTTTTGTAATTTCTTGTATTCTGTCCATTTTTATATCTCCGTACTATTTATTTTTTCCCATCTGTTAGTTCTAATTTTAGATTGTTCAATTCGCCATTTTTCAATTTCTTCGTGGTTACCACTTAACAATACAACAGGAACTTTCATTCCTTCATATTCTGCTGGCCTGGTATAACATGGCACATCGATATTATTTCCTAATTGAAATGAATCGTTTAAAGCCGATTCACTATTATGAAGCACACCAGGTATAAGTCTAACCACGCTATCAATTATTAGGAGCGCTGGAATTTCTCCGCCAGTTAAAACAACATTTCCAACAGATATTTCATCAGTCACAAATTTTTCTTTTACTCTGTTATCAATTCCTTTATAATGCCCAGCAAGTATCATTATATTTTTTTTTAAAGATAAATTTATCGCATACTTCTGATCATAAATTTTACCACCCGGGTCAGTAATTATTATATGATCATATTCTCTTTCATTTTTCAATTTTTTTATAACTTCAAAAAATGGCTCGGGTTTTAGCACCATTCCTGCACCGCCACCATACATTTTATCATCAATTTGTCTATGCTTATTATATGCATAATCTCTTAAATTATGAACATGATACTCAGCAAGTTTTTTCTCTTTTGCAATTTTTAATATGCTAGAGTTCAAAGGAGAATCAAAAAAATCAGGTATAGCACTAATTATATCAAATCTTATCAAGTTTTTAATACATCGTAATTTTTTATAAATAATATCTTATTTTTAGGATCAAAATCTTCAACAAAATAATCATTAAATGGAATTAATATTTCTTTTTTGTCGCTACTTTTAACAATAAGCTGATTGTTATTTTTTAACAAAAGTATATCAACCAGTATGCCAACTATCTCATTCTTAAAAACAACTATACAATTTTTAGCTTGAAAATAAATTTTCAGTTCTTTAATTCTATTGACTTGGGCCGCAGTCAAAAATATTTCTTTTCCTAGCAAATAAGTAGCATCATCATATGAACCGAAATTTTTAAATTTATAAGCATATACTTTTTCATCTATTAAATAATCTTCGACAACAAATTTACGTTTGTCGCCGAAGATATCTATATACAAAAAACGAAAACTCTGAAGATAATCATCTACCAGCGAATTAGTTTTAATTTTTACATATCCGTTTAATCCATGTAGCCCAACAATAGAACCGAGAACAAAATAATCAGTCATTATTGTGGTTGTTGAATTTCCAAAGTAGCTCTTTTGCCTTCTTTTGCAGCTACCGCAGTTAACAATGTTCTCATAGCATGAGCTGTTTTACCTTGCTTGCCAATGACTTTTCCTACATCATCATTAGCAACTTTGAGTGTAAAAACTACTCTACCATCTTCTTCAACTTTTTGTTCAAGAGCCACTTTATCAGGATTATCAACAAGGCTTTTTGCTACAAATTCAACAAATTCTTTCATAATATTACTCCCTTATTGTAATAAGATTTATATTGGGAGTTACAACAGAATTATTGTTGTTCCCCACCATTAACAGATTTTTTGTTCTTTTTCTTTTTGGGAGCTGCTAATTTAGCTTGTTTAGCTTCTCTCCATTTAGCTATTTCTTCATTTATAGCTTCTGGGCTCATACCTTTTTTAACAAGTTCTCTTTTATACAAGATACCTTGGTTTCTTAAGATACTATTAACTGTATCAGTTGGTTGAGCTCCATTATAAAGCCAATAGTTAATTCTTTCTTCTTTTAATTCTATTATAGCAGGGCTTTTAATTGGATTATAAATTCCCAATGCTTCAATAAATTTGCCATCTCTTGGTGCTCTAACATCTGCAGCAACTATTTTGTATATAGGCTGCTTCTTTTTACCCATTCTGCTTAATCTTATTTTTACAGCCAAGTTTATAACCTCCAATATTTTACTAATTTATAAAATAACATCAAAAAATAATAATTTTTTTTTAAATTTGCAAATTAATTTTATATAAACACTTAAATTATATCTTCAGACCCATTTTATTAATGAAATTATTTGCAATTCTTTTATTACTAAACATCTTCATCATCTTTTGCATTTCTTCAAATTGTTTTATAAGTCTATTAACTTCTTGTACAGAGGTTCCGCTACCTTTAGCAATTCTTAATCTTCTCCTACCGTTTAGGATTTTAGGATTTTTTCTTTCTTCTTTTGTCATTGAGTTAATTATCGCCTCAATTCTTATTAATGCTTTGTCATCTACTTTGGCACCATTCAAAGCATTGCTTACTCCGGGTATCATTTTTAACAACGATGAAAGCGAACCCATTTTTTTTATCATTTTGATTTGAGATAAGAAATCATCAAAATCAAACTTATTTTGCTTTAATTTTTCTTCAAGTTTTTTAGCTTCATCCTCATCAATCTCTGCTTGTACTTTTTCAACTAAAGATATAACATCACCCTTACCTAAAATCCTTGATGCCAATCTATCAGGATAAAAAACTTCTAAAGTATTAATCTTTTCGCCCAAAGAAATAAACTTAATAGGCTTCTGAACTACTGCTCTTATAGATAAAGCACATCCACCCTTTGTATCGCCATCTAATTTAGTCAATACAATTCCTGTATAGTCGACTGCTTCTGCAAATGCTTTAGCACTGTTTACAGCATCCTGACCAGTCATAGAATCAACAACAAACAATATTTCAGTAGGCTTAACATTTTCTTTAATTCTAATAACTTCATCCATCATTTCCTGATCAACGTGTAATCGACCCGCAGTATCAATTATAATGTTATTTATACCATTAGCTTTAAATTCTTTTATCGCATCTTCAGCAATTTTTACAGGATTTTTTTCATCTTCTTTGGCAAATACAGGAACATCTATCTGTTTACCTAAAACTTTTAATTGTTCTATAGCAGCAGGTCTGTAAATATCGCAAGCTACCAACCCTACTTTTTTATTGGATTTCTTTAAATAATTAGCTAATTTTGCACTAAAAGTAGTTTTACCAGAACCTTGTAAACCAACTATTAAAATTATATTTAATTTATCAGATAAAAGTAATTCCGAAGCTGTTCCACCAAGTAATTGTGTTAACTCATCATATATTATCTTAGTTATTTGTTGCCCTGGTGATATTGAACGTAAAACTTCCTGCCCTAATGCTTTTCTGGAAACATCTTCTATAAATTGTTTGGCAACTTTATAATTTACATCGGCATCTAAAAGAATTCTACGTATTTCTCTCAGTGTTTCTGCAATATTATCTTCTGTTAATTTACCTTGACCAGTAATTTTCTTTAACACAAGATCAAGTTTCTTTGATAAATCTTCTAACATATACAAACTCAATTTTTTTTAGCTTTTAAAGTTAATAAAAAATTATCAGTTTTCAAAGATAAAAAAGGTATAACTATTATTTGAATTTTAATAAATAAATCGGTCGTCTCATATTTAACTCACAGTTACAATGCTCTGTGACTAGTTAATAAATATATCAAGACGACCGATAAAATTAATTTAACTTAATAAATATTCACTCTAGATATTACATCAAATATCTATTTTACTGCAGAGAAAATTTTTCCAATTTCTGTTGATGAAACTTTTGCTGCATTTAGAGCTTTTGTCAAAGCTTTATTTTTATTCTTATCTGCACCGTTTACGTCAATATTATAAGTACCAATAACATTATCAGTTCCATACTCTATAACACTAATAAATATTTTAACTTTTGCTATATATAAAATCCCTGCATTAGTTTTATTTTCATTAACAGATACTGTTGATATTGTTGCTTTTGTTAAATATGCAGGATTAGTTTGGTTTATATTTATTCCATTTTTTTCAAGGGCATCAACAATTTTATTAAGTAAAACCATTTTATCATTATCAGTTCCTTCGCCTATAATTTCTACTCTTGAAGTAATAACCTTACTTCTATCAACTTGATATTTAATTTTTGTAAAAGTAGTATTTTCTAGCTTTTTGCGTATATCATATGGTATATTTGAAAAAGTTAAATATGCAATCAATTCGCCGTTTTTATGATCAATTAAGCCTTCGCCGCTAAATACAAAATTGTACTCTACAGTTCCATCATCTTTTGTTGGTAATGTTGTAAGTATTGTATTGCCAGCTTTAAATGTAATTTGAGTTGCTTTCAAAGGAATATTTTGATATCTTACTCTAAGAATAATAGGCGACGCTGCAACTTTTCCCAACTCGCCTGTTTGATTATCACCATTAAGAATATCAATTTTTATATCACCTACAAAATCAGATATTTCTTTCAAAACATTATCATATCTAACTTCTTGTGGTAATGCAATTGGTTTTTCTGCTAAAGAATTATAAAACAAAATCTTAGGATACATATTATTGGCAATTTGCAATACATCTTTGTAAGAATTAAGTCCTCCAGAAATATCTCCATTAGCTATATATTTTTTAGCATTTAGTAATTTATCTTGTGCTTTATTAACTTCTGTAGCAAGTTGATTTTCTAAGGACCTAAAAAATTCAGATTTTTCTATTACCGCAAACACATAATACTCATCTTCCACTTTATTTAAATAAGTTTCAACAATCTTTAGTCCAGGTAACTCCATTTCTTCCACAACAGTTTCAATTTCTTTTTTTAAGTTAGATGATATATTCGAATTATCACCATATACAGTTTCTGTAATAGTAGTAGATAAAGAACCACTTACGGTAACTTTAAGTTGTGAGGCAATTTCCATTCTTGCACTATTTTTAGCAGCCTCAATACCTCCTGTCGCAGCCGATGCTCTTCCAACTGCATACCAATAAAATGCATCCGGATATGAATTGTGCTTACCCGTTTTAACCCAATTTGGTATTTGGGCAAAAACAAATGTTGTCAAAATTATTAAATATATTAACTTTTTCATTGTTATCTCTATTTATTTTTAAGTTCTACAATAACTAATTTTCTGTTGACATTTATCCTGGATGCTTTCACCTTATCATTATCCTTAAACTTGTTTCTCAAGAAAGAATAAAGCTCATCACCTGAGTTGAATTTTTTAGACCATACAATCAAATCTTTTGTTTTATCACCACTAGCTAAAATTCTGTTTTTTGTACCAACTTCTTTAATTATTTTCATAATATCATCGCTTAAGTCTTCAAGGTCATCTTCATCAAGTGTAGCCGAAATTTTGAAAATAACTTTGAATTGTTTACCATTTGATATATCTTCTTTCCAATATGCAGATATTCTTTGTAAAACCTTACCAGCAGCGTCATTCATTGCTTCCTCAATTATTGCAGGATCAGATGCTCCAGGTCTTCGTGGACTATAGCCTGTTTCAGTTCCTAATAATCTACCTGTTGTTGTTTCGAATGCTCTTACACCTACAATAGCTTGTTTACCAAGATTAGTAACATCTATACTAACATTATAAGTAATATAAATATCTGCACCTATACTCAAAGCTAATTGATAAGCAATGTCATCTTCAACATTTTTTAATTCACTTTGTGATTGGACATATTCATTTAAAACTTCCATCTGTTCAGGGACTTGAACTTCATATTTCTTTGTTGTCAAAAATGCTTCGATAACTTCTGCACCTTTTTTATAATTTCTATCATTTTGCAATTTTTCGATTGGGCTAACACCTTTAGGAACTTCTGGAATAACCATAATAAACGGATTTCCAGCAACTTCTTGCAATTTTTGCCTTGATACTAAAACTCCTCTATCCTGTAAATCTTTTGTAAGTTTTTCAATATTAATACGAATTATTTTTTCAATTCTTACACCGCTTGATGTTTTAACTCTTGATAATACATCATTTCCCATAAAAGTAATGTATTGATTGATATTTTTAATATCAAAAAACTCGTTTTCAATTGCTTTAAATGCTTCAATCTCTGCATCAGATTGCAATATTTTATCCTGATAATCATAAAGCATAAAATACACTCCTGCTTTTTTTGCATCAAGTTCAGCAGCATCAACATCCTTGCCCATACCTTTAGCACGAAGTATTACTTCAGTTGGAGAATAATTTTCAATAAATATAGCCTCACGTGAATTTGGTAAATTTCCTTGCCCATAAACTAAGCCAACAAGGAAATATATTATTGTTACTACTACAAAAGTTCTTAAACTCATTTTGGCTTCTCCAAGTAGTTTTTTAATTTCAATACAATTTATATAAATATTACATCAAAGTCAATAAACTATTTGTTAATTATTATTAAATTTTATTTTAAGATTTAACCATACTATAAATTTTCTCAGTTGCACCAATATTATTTTCAAATATTAATTGAGAAATTTTTCTAATCTCATTTAACTTATCTTGATTATACAATAATCCTTTTACTAAACTATAAAATTCATCATTATTATTAAATACAAATCCTGCGCCTTCTTTTACTAATAATTTTGCTTCTTGCGAGTTCTCAATAACAGGCCCATATAAAACAGGAATTCCATAAACTGCTGGTTCTAATACATTATGGATACCTTGCTTGAAACTTCCTCCGACAAATGCAACCTTTGCATATTTATACAACGCCAATAACAAACCAATACAATCCACAATAATAATTTTTTCATCTTTATAATTTGAAATATTTGAGTAAAATATATAAGATATGTCAATCTTTTCCGTGATTTCACTAATATGTTCTTTTGTTGGTTCATGCGGAACGATAATACTCAATAATTTATCATCTTCTTTATGTAATTTGAGTAAACTCTCAAGATAATTTTTCTGATCATCATTCCAGGAACTTCCAAAAACCATTATATTTTTATTATAAATGATTTTCTCATCTAACAAGCTTTTATTGATAAACTCTCTTGATTTTTGATATACTCGGTCATATCTTGTATCTCCTACAACCTCAAGGATTTCGTCCTTAATTCCAAATTTTAATAGATTTCTCTTATCTTTTTCCGATATTGCAAAAATTTTATTAAATTGATTAAAAATATACTTATGAAAATTTCTCACAATTGGATACAATCTTGGCGAACTATCTTTCATAGTAGCGTCAATCAGATAAATTTGAGTTTGAGACTTTTTCAATTCCCATAGAATATTTGGCCAAAGATCATATCGTGTAATTATGGCATAATCAGGCTTTAATATGGATACAAATTTTTTTGCACTCCACAAAAAGTCAAATGGTAGGTAAGTAATCAAGTGGGCAAATTTATAATTTTTTTGGTTTTCATATCCAGATGGCGAAAAAAATGTTACAACAATATTATGTTTCCCTTCGTGATATAATTTTTCTATTAGCGGTTTGGCTTGTTCAAATTCCCCCATCGACGCAGAATGAACCCATATTATTTTTTTCTCTTTATCCAAAGATTTAGCCTGTTGCCTTAAACTTTTCATTAAATTTTTTCTAGCTTTTATAGTATCACGAACTTTTTTATTGAAAAAACCAATTATTTTGAAAATTGAAAATAAAACTGGTAATAACAAGTTATAAATAATCTTATAAATCGTTTGCATTTATTTTTTCCTCAATTATTTTTAATATCTGCAAAGAAGTAATATCTTTCATACATTTGAAATGTTGTTTGGGACATTTTTCCCTTCCAATATGTGTGCAAGGACGACAATTTAAATTTTCATTTTCAACAACTGTAGCATTTTGGTTATTGTATGGTAAAAATCCAAACTCTTTAACTGTAGGGCCAAATATTGCTATAATGTTTTTATTAGGAATTGTGCAAGCAAAATGCATAAGGCCAGAATCATTACAAACTATCAAATCGCAATTATACATACTGTTATACAATTCATCCAGATTATTTTCTGTTATTCCATAAATACACTCTGGAACTTTTTCTAATATTTGCTTTGCGAAGCTTTCGTCAGATTTACCACCAAGAATAATAACTTCATATCCATTGCTTATTAAATATTTTGATAATTCGATATAATAATCAATTGGCCAGGATTTGGTATAATGCTTAGCTCCTGGACAAATTCCAATTCTTTTTTTTGTTTTATTTTCATCGATTTTTAAATTATCTGGATAGTATTCAAGGCTATTATTATCTGGTTCTAATCCCTCAACACTGGCAATATATTTTTCAGCAACATTTGAGATTTTATTTTTTATAAGATTAATTTTGAACTTCACAAGCAAAAATTTTTGTATATTGTTTTTGTGATAATAAAATTTTTGTGCTTTAATACCTTGATGTAATCTTCGGCTTCTTAGGTTATTTTGTAAATCTATGATTATATTGTAATTAGAATTACATATTTCGTCTTTTATCTTTTGATGTAGATTATTTTCATATGCTATAATCTTACTAATATTGGGATTATTTTTAAATATTTGAATATTTGAACTTCTTGTTAAAAAATCCAAACTTGCTTGCGGATACTTTTTATTAAGTATTCTTACTAAAGGAGTTGTCAGTAGCACATCTCCAAATGAACTTAAACGAATTATCAATATTTTAATATTTTGCATAATTTTTTATTTTTGATAATTCAATTTAAATAATTTCAAAAAAAAATATCAATTTTCAATGAATAAAATAATTTTATACTCAATATTACTAGTTAAGCTTTTAATAGCACAACAAGATACAAATTTTGTTCAGACACAGATAAATAACTTTTCATACACATCAAACAGTATAACTTTAAATACCAAACAATTATCAAATTACAAATTTATTGGAGATATAATTCCATCTAAAAAAAATTGTTTCATTAGGGATTTAGGCAATTTCGGTCAACCTTATGATTTTACTCTCTACGGTTTACCGCAGCCATATACAGGTATCTTAATTGATGGATTAGATTACAGTTCACCATTAACAAAAGGTTTCGATCTATATAATCTTCAGTCTACAAATATTTCATCTATTGAAATTATTGAACCATACAAAGCATTTTTATTTTCCTTAGATAACAATTTGTCAACAATTAATATAAACCAAAAATATCAAATACCAGAAAAACCAACAACAACCATAAAATATATTCAATCTTCAGGCGAAGATGCTTTTTTAGAAACAAGTTTTGCTTCAAGAATTAATGAATATTTTACTTTTAACTTCAACTTAAAAACACAAAATAACGAATCTGATAATTCTATCATAAAAAATAGTTCTAATATATGGAATTTAAATCCTGTTTTTATTTTTTCTCCTAATTATAATAATCAATTTATTTTAAGTTACAATTATAATCAAACAAAAAGAGAACTCAATGGCGGAGTAGATATCGAAAAACTTTACCCCCTTTTGCTAATAAATCAATTCCACACCATTTTTTATGACAAAAATTTAGCCCCAGTAATCTATAATAATTTAAATTACACCAATTATTTTAATTCCATCAAATTAAATCATATTTACGATAATCATTTGAATTTTAAAATTTCATCAAGCATTTTATATCTATCTGATAATGATAAATTTGATTATAAATCATCCAATGTATCAACTAAATTTAATAAATTTTTATTTAGTTCTGATATAAGATATGACTTTGAAGGCTTTGAGATATTTTCTAAAATTAATTATCAAAAAAATGATATAAAATCAAATTCGATCCCGGCTAATGAGATTTATACTTTATCTTTGAATCTTAACAAAGAATTAAATAATTTTGCTTTTAATGTTTATGCAAAAACATTTTATAAGGAAAAATTTTACAATTCTATGGGAAGTGATTTTTCTTTTAATCACAACCTTTTCAAAACAACTTTTGGTTTATCCTTAGTGAATTCACCATACATCAAAAATTATTTCTATAATAATGCAAAATTGATTTCAATTACCGATTATACCATAAAATCATACAACTATTATACATCATTAACCTTTAAAATCAATAAATTTTATAATAATCTCGAAATATCATTTTCAGATATTAATAACTACACTTACTTACATCAACCAACAAACAAAATTAAAGTTGATAGTATTAATATCAAAAACGGCAAGTTAGAAAACTTATCATTTAAATATTTCACTCAACTAATTATATATAAATTTCAAATTGAAAACAACTTAGTCTATAACTTTCAAAAATTAGATAACAAATCAATAAGTGTTATTCCAAAGTTTTATAACAAATTAAACATTTCATACAATGATATAGCTTACAATGTAAGATTAAATTATAAAATAGGTTTTGAATTTAATTACTCCACAAAAACAGATTTTGTTTATTACGATTATTTAAACAGAGAAACAATTTTCTCAGGATACGAAAATATTTTTCTAAAATCTGATCCTAAATTAATTATAAATGGCTATTTAAATGCTAACTTGATAAATAAATTTAACATATTTTTTGTTTGGGAAAATCTATTAAATTACAACTATACAATTACGCCCAACTACCCAATTTACGGAACTAATTACAGATTAGGTATTAATTGGATTTTGGATAATTAATTTTTTGTTTTTTTAAAAAAATTTTCTTAAATTTAAGAACTTAAATTTTGGGAGTTTAAAAATGGCAAAACAACAAGCATTTGGTGAAAAAGCTGCTAAGAAGCAAAAACCAACCTGGGTTTATTTAAAAATAGTAAGAGCAGTAAAATCTGAAGATAATACTTATAAATTCCAGGAAACATTCCAAAGACTTGATGATATCTCAAAAGTCAACGAAGTAAAATAATATAAAGCCATCATAAAGATGGCTTTTTTATTTATATTTTGTAAATTTACTTTCAAAATATATTTGTTTTTATGAATGATAACTTACAAACAATCATAAATAACTTACCAACAGACCCAGGCGTCTATTTATATAAAGATAAAAATAATAAAATCATCTATGTAGGAAAAGCAAAAAATTTACGCAACCGCGTTAGACAATATTTCCAAAATAATTTACAAAACCCTAAAACTATAATTCTTGTTCAAAAAATTAATGATATCGAATATATAGTAACTGATAGCGAATTAGAAGCTCTTGTATTAGAAAATAATTTAATAAAAACATACAAACCAAGATACAATATTTTATTAAAAGATGATAAATCATATCCCTACATCACAATAACTAATGAATTATTTCCCCGAGTTTTTGTTACTCGAACAATTTTGAATGACGGTTCAAAATACTTTGGACCCTATACTGATGTTAAAGCTCTTCGCTCTTCTCTTAAACTAATAACAAATTTATTTAAAATTAGAAGTTGTAAATATAATATAACATACGAAAGTATAGAAAAAAGAAAATATAAATTATGCTTAGATTATCATATCAGAAAATGCGATGGACCCTGCGAAGGCTTAATTTCAGTCGAAGCTTATCGGTTAATGATTGACAAGGTTGAAAAAATTCTACGCGGTTATACCGATGATTTAATTGAAGAACTAAAATTTTTAATGAAATCTTACGCTCAACAACTTCAATTTGAAAAAGCTGCAGAACTACGAGACCAAATTAATGAATTAGAAGTCTACTCCCAAAAACAAAAAATTATTACTACTGATTTTCAGGATAGAGATATCTTTGCCATTGCATATTTAAATAAAGATTGTATCGTTACAATTTTTAATATTCGAAAAGGTAAATTAATTAACAGAAAAAATTTGCGAATAACTTTAGAAATTAGCGATACCATTGATGGTATTTACAGTTCAATTATAAAGCAATATTATAACCTACCAGTTGAAATTCCAAATGAAATTATTTTACCAGAAATCGATGACGAAATTGAAGATATCATTACCTGGCTTTCTTCAAAAGCAAATAAAAATATTACAATAAAATCACCCGATAATGATGAAATAACAGAACTTTATAATTTATGCAAAACCAATGCAGATTTGGAATTAAAAGAATTTCTCATTCAAAAAACCAAGAAAGATTCTTTTGTTAATCATTCAGTTTATTCATTACAAAGAGATTTAAGATTAAAAAATCTACCGATGAGAATTGAATGCTTTGATATTTCCAACTTACAAGGGAGTGATATTGTAGCAAGTATGGTTGTTTTTGAAAACGGCAAACCCAAAAAATCTGAATACAGGAAATTTATAATTCAAACTGTTAACGAAGGCAAACCAAATGATTTTGCTAGTATGTATGAAGTAATCCATAGGCGATTTAAAAGATTATTAGAAGAAAATCAACCAATGCCAGATCTCATTATGATAGATGGAGGAAAAGGACAGCTTAATTCGGCTATCAAAGCTCTGAAAGAATTAAAAATTAAAAATTATAATATAATTGGCTTAGCAAAAAGATTGGAAGAAATAGTCTTACCAAATCAAGAAGAAACTCTTCTTTTACCAAGAACTTCTTCATCATTGAAACTACTACAAAACATTAGAGACGAAGCCCATAGATTTGCTATAACTTTCCATCGCATACGTAGAGAAAAACGAATTATAACAACCGAATTAACTCAAATAGACGGTATCGGTGAAAGAATTGCTAATAAATTACTTATTGATTTTGGTAGTGTTGAAAACATTAAAAAACTATCAGTTGAAGAATTGGCAAAATCTATTGGGAACAAAAAAGCAGAAATAGTTTATAATTATTTTAACAATAAAAATTCATCTAATCAAATAGAACTAAATATCTAACTGCCTTATCAAAGAAACATTAAGAGTTGTTCTATCTATCCTATAAATTATATCTTTAAATTCACTGGTATAGTAAATATCAGTATATCCAATACCACGATCATTTGTGCAAAGGTCTAAAAAGTTTAAATTATCTTCCAATTTTTTTGCAAATTCCACTGGTTCAATATTAAACTCCAGTATTGAGAAAGTTGGCAAATTTAATTCTAGAATTCTTTTTTGCTCGAATTCCTTATCAACTAACAATACAAGATATTTGATACCTTTTTGATTTAATTCACTAGCCGCTTTATATATATAACTGTTAAAATAAATCTTAAAATTTTCCAGCATTAATTGTTTTCTTAAACTAATCAAATAATCATTAAATATAAAATTATTAATCACAATTCCTAAAGGTTTTATTTTATTCATAAATATCATAAAAAGCCCTATAATTCGTTATACGCTTTTATTATACTTTCTTGAATATATGGGAAATTAACAGAACTTATTTTTTTGCCATCTTCAGTTAATATAAATAAACGACATTCAACTTTATTATCAGCAGTTTTTGTTTTTGAATAATATATATCAAGGCCACAATTTACTATAGCAGATGATATTTTATATAAAAAGCCTTTTTTATCAACAGCTTTTATTTCTAAAGTATTGTATTGTTGATTTTGGTTTAAGTAAATATCCAATATAGTTTTTTTCTTGAACAATTTTTTTTCTAATTTTTTTAGGTAAGACTGATGTTCTAAAATTAAATTTTCAATATCTACTATTCCATTAACTACATTAAGTAAATCAGCTTCTAATGTATTTTTTAAATTTGAAATATTAAATTTTTTATTATTTTTTGGATACTCTACAATCACTTTTGCAATTAGATTATCTTTTCTTGTTTTTATTAAAATGCTTTCAAGTATATTCAAATTTTGTAAGATCAATAATCCACATACCGATGGAAAAACAAATTTATTATACTTACCAATAATTATTATTTCAAAGAAATCTGATTTTTCAGTTATTTCAATAGCAAGTTGAGTATTTTCTTCACTAAAATATTTAATTTGCCTTGCAATCTCTTTTGAATCAAAAGAAGAAAAATATCTATTGTCTCTAATAGAAGTAAGGAAATTATGTATATTACTATCAGAAATTTCAGGAATATATTTTTGAATTTCTGAAGAAATTTCATTAAATGCTGGACTTAACTGCAATTCTAAGTTATTGTTAGAGTTAATAATATCTATAACTTTATAGAAAAGTGAATTTAATCTTTCAGCTTTCCAGGAAGTATAAATAAGTTTTGACTGTGCAGACAAATTTGCATAAGTTAGTAAATAAAGCTGAGTTAAAAATTTTTGGTTACTAACCAGTTCTGCTAATTCGTTTAATTCATTAATATCGTAAAATTTGTCACTAAATGCTAAATTACTCATTTTTCTTTTATTTCTGATAAGTTTAGCAATTACAGTAATCTCTTTATCTTCGTAACCTAATCTCGAAAGAATTGTGTGTGCCATTTCAGCTGCCAGCATTTCATTGCCAGCTTTGATAATAGGCTTTGCTATATCGTGTAAAATCAAAGCAAGATATAGCTGAGCTCTTTCAGCAGAAGTCAATGTATACAAAAGATTTTTTAATTCATTATCGGTATGATACAAATTTTCAAGTACGTTTATAGCATAAATACTATGAATATCAAAAGTATATAAGTGATTAATAGTATTTTCATAATAACCTGAAAGTTCGATAAATTCTGGTATAATATAATCAAAAATACCTAATTCATACATTAAAATCAGAGTATTAGAAATATTATCTAATTCAAATAGCTCTCTAAAAAATGTTGACGATTCACTTATAAGAGTTTCACTAAAGTTTATTTGTTTTAAATCATTTACTATCTTAAACTTCAATTTATCATCAATATATAACCCATATTTTGCACGATAGAAGAACAGGCGCAAAACATCAGAAAGGCTAAAGCGATCTTCGGTATTTGAAAATATTGTATCCCCAATTTGATAAAAATCATCATCGATTATGATTTTAAGAGCTTCAGGTAAACTAGGTGATATTCTATCTTTGAAGTAAATAAGAAATAAGTTATAGAATAAATTTATTTGATTTGCAGCAACAAAATACATTTTCATAAAGTCATGTACAGAACCAAAATTAAATTCTTCATCTTTTGAATTCAATAAAGCAGAATATATTTTATCTTGGTCTTTGAACTCTAATCTATCAATTTTCTTATTATTAATATAATGCAGTAAATTACGCACTGTCAAAAGAAGATTATAACTCTTATAAACACTTTCAAGAAAATCGCGTGGTAATCCATTATTTTGAATAAGTTCATTAATGAATAATGAAGTTTGCATTATTTCATTTTGATACATTAACTCTTTATTATTCAAGATTGAATAAACCCATTCAGCTTCATGTAAATCTCTTAAGCCACCTGCAGAATATTTAATATTTGGCTCTATGGTATTAGGAAATTTCCCATAAAATTCAATTCTTGAATTGTACTTTTGAATAAATTTATCATAAATATGGACTATATTATCTTTTAAATTCGCACTAATCTGTTCATAAAAATTTTTAAAATCATTAGAATTTCCAAATATTAATCTTGATTGAAAAAGTTTACAAAAAAATGTAAAATTTTCATTTAAATAATCGTAATCCTTTTCAAACTTATAAAGTTTGAAATTTAAGTTTATCTTTAACGCTAAATTATTTAGACTATTTTTTATATTTAAATATTGCTCATCTGAAATATTGGCAAATAAAATTTCAATATCAGATTTAGGCGATAATTCTCGTCTACCAAAACTTCCTAATGCAATAACTAATATATTTGTATTACCATTGGATATATTTTCTAATACATTTATCAATACAGATTCTACTAAAAGGCTAAATTTAAGAGAAAACTTGTTATTGGGATTTTTAATAAAATCAATATTATTAATGAGATTGAATTCTTTTAAAAACTCACTTACTATGTCTTGTGTATTTTTCATATACTTTTTTTTTCAAAATAAAACATAATATAATATAAAAACAAAAATTAAACAAGTATTTATCGATTTATAAAAATATTTTCAAATATTATTCCAATACTTCTTTTTACATTTTGGGAAAAAAAGAAAAATATAATATTTTTAAATTTTTAATAATTATCCCAAAGGATTTATTATTAATAGCTCAAAAAATTTTACAATAGTAGATTTATTTATTAAACTTTATAAAAGTGAATTTATTACTAATCCTAATAATGAGCCCAAATTTAATCAAGATGATTGTAATTTTCTTGTTGAGCATTTAACAAGTTATTTAGCGAAAATATTTTTTCTAGTAATTCCATAGTAATTTAAATTTTATTGTTTAATCAATAATTATTAAATTGCTGATTTTCACACCATAGAAATTACAAATAGAAAGTCTTTTATTATAACAATTTAGGCAAACTAGCTGAAAATAATAGAATCTGTTTTTGGGTCGATATTTTTTCAAACTTTTTTATTAATGAGTTTAATTTTTTATTTGATAGTTCGGCTTTAAAAACACTGTATTTTAAACGGAAATCTACTTCTTCCAATGCTTTAGCTACTTTATTTCTTTTTTTATCATCTGTAATATGATATGTTATTAAATATCTCATTTTATCACTTAAATGAATTCTAGTTTCAATCTTCCAAGCCCCAAAATTGTATTTTTACCAATATTAACCTGCTCAGCAACTTGCAAAATTGGAATGATATTTTTTAATTCACCTTCGAGAAAAAATGTACCTTTTAGCCAGCCAAGTTCATATTCTTGGTTTTGTCTGTGAGAATATCTTTTATATTTCTGGAAGTAAATATTAGGTTCAGTAATTTTAATATTATAATTTAATTCGTTGAGGTTAATATTTTCATTGGAGCCCTTACAAAAATATGCTGAGATAGTAATTAAGCGACGCCAAACTACCTTAATAAATATTTCTGGTGTTAAATCATTAACATGATATACAATATCGTTATTAAATTGCAATCTCGTGGTAGTAAGAAATTCAACTTTTATTTTTTCAACATCTTTATCATAGATAATATCTTTTGTTGAAATTTTAATTGGTTTATTAACAACATCATTATTTTTAGTGTCATAAACAAGAATTTTATTCCCACTTAAATCATAGGAATAAACATCACTAAGAGTAAATTTATAATAGTTACTTGTAAAGCCTAATGCTCCCATACATAAAAATGTAAAAATAAAAAATGGAAGATAATCTATATATTTGCCAAAGATAATTATTTCAAATGGTAGATGAGAATTTTCATTAATAATGGTTCTATAATCTAAAGGTGGATTAAAAGCAAAAGGATGAGGAATTTTTTTAACATTTTTTAAGAATGTAATATCATTTTATGGCATTTCTGTTTCAAAAATATAGAAATATGCACATTCGTTTTTGTATGGGCAAAATTCACATGAATCTAAATGGGTAACTCAGGAAATATGTCGGAAATGCTTACCAAATGCGCCTCTAAATATAGCTCCTTTGTAATTAGGTAAAATTGTTTTTTGTTTAAATTTCATAGTGAAAGATAAGCGATAAAATTCAATTTCTGGTGTTTGCATAGTTAATCCTTTTATTTATTTTTCAAGGTTAAATTGTGATATAAAAACTTTAATTAATTTGGTAATTAGTATGTAAAATAATATTATCTTATAAAAATTGTTTTAACATTAATATTAACATACAATACAAAAGAATTATTTTATTGTCAGTAGATAAAAAAAGGGCTTTCCCAAAATTTGGGAAGCCCTTTTTGTATGGAAATATTAAAAATTTTATTTTCTTTTGAATCTTGCCTGGAAAAATCTTAAGTATTTAGGTTCGTAAACCATTTCTAAACCACGAATATTTTTGGCATTTTCCATAACAGCCACAACAGATTCGGCCGCCACATCTAGATGTGCTTGTGTGTAAACTCTTCTTGGGAAAGTTAATCTTACTAATTCTAATTTTGGATAGCGATGATTACCATCTTTATCTCTACCAGCGGAGACAATTCCTCTTTCCATACCACGCACACCAGAATCAATATATAATTCAGCAGCTAATGTTTGAGCTGGAAATTCATCCTGAGGTAGATGAGGCAAAATAGCTTTAGCATCAAGAAAAACGGCATGTCCGCCAATTGGTTGAACAATAGGTACTCCGTAATCCATAAGTTTTTTACCGAAATATTCTATTTGCCCAATACGTGCACGTAGATAATCTAATTCAACCATTTCATCCATACCAATAGCCATAGCTTCCATATCTCTTCCGGCTAAGCCGCCGTAAGTATGTAACCCTTCATAAAGAACAACCATATTTCTAGCTTCTTCAAATACATGTTCATCTCTTGTAGCTAAAATTCCACCAATGTTAACGATTAAATCTTTTTTAGCACTAACCCACAATCCATCAAAAAATGAGCACATTTCAAAAAGAATTTCGGCAATAGTTTTATTTTCGTAGCCTTTTTCACGCATTTTAATGTAGTAAGCATTTTCGCAAGCACGTGTAGCATCTAACCACATTTTTATACCATATTTATCACAAACTTTTTTAGTTTCTCTTAAATTTTCCATAGAAATAGGTTGTCCGCCAGCCATGTTAACAGGAGCAGCTATACTTAAATAAGGAATTTTTTCAGCACCAACTTTTTTAACTAAGTCTTCTAATTTTTGAATATCAACATTTCCTTTAAATGGATGGAGATTTGCCGGATCGTGTGCTTCATCGATGATAATATCAACAAATGTTGCACCGGCTAATTCTTGATGTGCTCTTGTAGTTGTAAAATACATATTACCACCAACATAATCACCAGGCTTGATAAGAATTTTTGAAATCATATGTTCAGCAGCTCTTCCTTGATGTGTTGGGACAAAATAAGGCATACCATAGTATTTTTTTACTTGATCCCACAATTTGTAAAAGTTTTCGCTACCGGCATAAGCTTCGTCACCTATCATTAGCCCGGCCCACTGTCTATCACTCATTGCATTGGTGCCGGAATCTGTTAATAAATCGATGTAAACATCTCTTGATCTTAATAAAAATGTGTTGTAGCCTGCTTCTTCAATAAATTTTTCTCTTTCTTCTCTTGTAGTCATTCTAATAGGTTCGACTACTTTTACTTTCCAAGGTTCTGCCCATGATCTTTTTTCTAGTTTTGCCATAATATTATTCCTCATATTTATTGGATTAAAATTTATTTAATAATTTATTAACAAATTACAAAATTAAAACATTAAAAAAAAAAGTTTACAGTAAAATAATCTATTTTTAATACTAAATTTACCAAAATGTGATTATATTGTAATTTTGTATTATATGATTTAAATATAAAAGATTATAAATTTTATAACTCGAAAAATAAGTTCAGTTTAAAAAATGCTAAATTTTTATAATTTGTACTCAATTCTTTCGGTTGGTTTTATTTGATGAGTTAGATTGATTAAGTTATATTATTATAGAAAATCTTATTAAATTATATTTTTTGAAACAAATTTTTCAATTTCATCATAATTATCTGGGTGAAACCAGTGTATTATAATTCCCTCTCGCTCCATTTTTCTAAACCAGGTCATTTGTCTTTTTGCAAATTTGTGGATTTGAGAATTGAGTTTCTGGTACATATCGTTATAATTGAGTTTATTTTGCAGGTAAAGACTAATGTATCTATATTCAAGCCCAAAATAAAATAATCTTTTATGAGTAATTCCCATTTCGAGTAGTTTTTTAACTTCATCAATCATTCCATTTTGCAAACGATATTTGAGACGTTCTGTAATTCTTTTTTTGTTATCTTCCCTATCAGAAAAAATACCAATGGTTAAACTATTAATTTTATTCTCATCTTGCCATTTATTTTTATTGGAAAGTATAATTATCCTTTTTATCATTCTATCACGATCATTGTAATCATTTTTATTATGTACAAGATCATCATATTGAAATAATATTTTTTTTAATTCTTCACTGCTTTTAGTATATAAATATTGGTATTCTGGAGCATTAAAATCTAATTCTTGTATGTGGTAAGAACTAAGAATAGCGTTTAAAAATAATCCAGTTCCACCAACTAAGAAAGGTATTTTCCCTTTCTTTTTAACGTATGAATAAGCGTTATCAAAATCTTTTTTGAATTTAAAGAGATTATAATCATCATTCGGATGGCACACATCAATAATATAATACGGTATTGTAGTTTTTTGGTCAATTATAAAATCATTTAAATCTTTACCAGTGCCGATATCCATATATTTATAAACCTGGCGTGAATCTGCAGATATTATTTCCCCATTAAATTTAAGTGCTAATTTAATAGCTATGGATGTTTTTCCTATTGCAGTTGGGCCTAATATTGTAATAAGATCATATTTCATATTAACTTAAAAATAGTATATAAATCACACTGATAAATATTACTACGGAACTGATGTAATTAATCCAATATAATTCACCAATATTATATTTTATTTTAATATAATGAATTATTTGTACAATTGAAAACCACCATGCAATTGAACCTAAAAACATACCTAAAAGAACAATAATCATATCAAAAATATTGTAATCAGGTTTTAACACTCTAAAGCCTGAAAATATTGCAAGGAAAGAAAAGATTGTAATTGGGTTTGTAATTGTTAATATAAAAGTTGAAATGTAATCAGATGCTAATTGAGAATGTGTTGTAATTTTATTTAAAAATGGTAAAGGTTTTCTTTCAGCATTGTTATTTTTATATTTAATTGCCTTAATAGCTATCATAATTAATAAACCAGATGCTAACAATTTAAGTATAAAAAGATTATTATTTATAAAATCCAAGATAACAGTTAGCCCAAGGATAGCAATTATTGCAAAGATAACATCTGCAGAAGCTGCACCTAAACCGGAAATAAATCCATATTTTCTACCGTGGTTTACTGCTCTTCTTACACATATTGCACCAACTGGCCCTAATGGCACAGAAACTGCAACACCTATAAAAAGAGCTTTTATAAATGTAATGACCAAATTTTCAATAATAATTAATTGACTTTCTAATATCAATATTCACTCCTATATTTATCTTTAATCTGTAGTAAATAATCATAAGCTGCTTCGTATGTATTAGGTATTTTGCCTTCTAAAATTGCTTCTTCAATTTCCTTTTTAATTTTTCCCACTGTAGGGCAAGGTTTTAAGTTACAAATTTTCATAATTTCTTCTCCACCAACAGGAGATGTGAAAGCTCTTAATCTATCTTTTTCTTTGACTTCTAATACGCGTTTCATAACATTTTCATAATTTGCAAGATAGGCCTCAACTTTTTTAGGGTTGCCGGAAGTAATATCACATCTACATAAAGTGATTAAATCATTTAAGTCGTCTCCAGCCTGCACAATTAGCCTCCTGATAGCAGAATCTGTAACTTGCTGGTTAGCTAATGCGATTGGTCTTAAATGTAAACGGACAAGTTTCTTAACATAATTTAAATGATGAAATGGAAGCTTTAGTCTTCGAAATATTTCTTTCATCATCTTGGCACCAATTTCATCATGGCCATGATAACTCCAGCCGATTCCTTCAATAAACTTTTTAGTACGCGGTTTGGCAATATCATGAACAAGAGCGGCAAACCTTAGCCAAATATTATCCGATACAGCAGCAACATTATCAACAACTTGACAAGTGTGTAAAAAAACATCTTTATGAGCGTAAAGTCCAACTTGCTCAACTCCGGCTAATTCTTCTAATTCAGGGAAAAAATATTTCAATGCACCAGTTTGATACAATAATTTTAGCCCAATGGATGGTGTATCATAAGAAAGAATTTTAAGGAACTCATCCGTTATTCTTTCCTGTGCGACTATTGTTAATCTTTCGGCTAATTTTGATGCAGCCTCTAAAACTTCAGGAACAGGTGCAAATTTTAGTTTAGTAGCAAATCTAAAAGCACGGAGAATACGTAAAGGGTCATCATCAAATGTAATTAATGGATCAATTGGAGTGCGAATGATTTTATTTTCTAAATCATTAATTCCGCTAAATTTATCAATTATTTGGTATCTATTATTTTTACACAGAGATAAGGCAATCGCATTAATAGTAAAATCTCTGCGGTTGATATCATCATCGAAAGTTCCAGTTTCAACAATTGGATTGCGTGAATTTCTATTGTAAGATTCTTTTCTGGCGCCTACAAATTCTAATTTAAAACCTTGATAATCAAAATATGCCGTACCAAATGTTTTAAATATAATCACATTACCAGCATTTAATTTTTTAGCCAGTGTTTCAGCAAATTTAACTCCGTCACCTATAACCATAAAATCGGCTTCTTTTGGTTGCCACCCTAAGAGTAAATCTCTTACAAATCCACCAACAATATACAAATCTATATTTAATTCTTCGGATACTTCCACTGCAACAGATATAAATGGATAATTTTTTAAATTATTGTATAAATTATCAAAATCTGCTTTTTGAATCATAATTTGATACCAACTCCTAATCCATCACCAATTGGATATATGTTTTTTATAAGTTCATTACAACTCATAAATACTCGATTGAATTCTTTAATTTTATAAGCTGAATACTTAAATTCTAAACTTGGTCTTTTTGTTGCAATGTTACCATGCCATAATAAATTATCTATAAGTATGACACCACCTTTATTTAACTTTGGTAATGCTAAATTAAAAAGTTCAATGTAATCTTCTTTATCAGCATCAAGAAATATAAAATCGAATTTTTTATCAAGATTTGGAATAGTTTCTAATGCATCTCCTTCAATTATATTAATTTTGTTTTTTAAACCAGATTTTTTAATATTATCTTTTGCAATTTTGATGTTTGGCTTGCTTTTTTCTAGTGTTATAATTTGAGTATCATCGGATGTATTTTTAGCAATAATGATTGTTGAGTAAGCTATAGCCATTCCTATTTCTAAAACATTTTTAGGTTTGTGAATAATTAACAATTGTTTTAAAAATTCGGCAGAAAGCCAATCAATTATAGGAATTTTATTTTCCTGAGCATAATTTTCTAATTCGCAAAGTAACTCATCCTTTTGTGAGTGGAATGATTTCAAATATTGCAACTGTATTTTATTAATAATTTCTGCCATAAAGTTCTCTATTTTATTAATTTTGCAATTCTATCTAATCTAACACTTCCCAGGAGATTGAAAAAATCGGCAAATGGAATATTAGGATCCCATGACCAATAAGTTATCCAGGCTCTACCAATAATAGCGTCTCGCGGAATTAAGCCCCAAAATCTACTGTCAGCACTATTATCTCTATTATCTCCCATAGCAAAATAGTAATCTTTTTTAAATGTATAATTATCTGTTTTATTGCCATTGATATAAATATCATTACCTCTAACTTCAACTACTTCTTTTCCATATTCTCGGTTTATAGTAGTAGCCCACCATTCAATATTATTCAAATCTAGTTTAATATTCATACCTTTTTTGGGAATTACAAGTGGCCCGTAATTATCTTTATTCCATGGTGCACCTTTTGGAAAAATATTAGGATCAGCTACGCCTCTAGGCAATATTTGATTATCAATATATTGTATATTGGGCGGTATTCTAAACTCTTTGCCATTGACAAATACAACTTTATTTCTTATTTCAATTGTATCTCCTGGAATTGCAATACATCTTTTAATATAATTAATGATTTCTGGGTTCTTGATAATATCACGATCTCCAGGATAATCAAATACAATAACTTCATATCTTTCGGGATCTTTTCCTTTATATAAGGTTGTATAAGGTAAAGATATATTTGTAAACGGAATGTTTCTTGGTGTGTAAATACCATAAACAGCACGATTTACAAGCAAAAAATCGCCTATTAAAATTGTAGTTTCCATTGAACCTGTAGGAACACGGAAAGCCTCTAATAGAGTCATCTTTATCATCATTGCTACAAGAAAAGCGTAAAAAAGTGAACGGAAAAAATAAAGAGTTTTTTTACCACTGGTCTCTTCGTATGCAATTTCTTCCAATGTTTTAATTCCCATGAATCTTCTTATCCAATAAAGTAATTTCGGATGTGTGAATATTTTTTTAAGTTTTTCTTTTAACATTTAAACTCCTATTTTTCAACTTGTAAAACAGCAAGAAAAGCTTCCTGTGGAATTTCAACATTTCCTACTTGTTTCATTCTTTTCTTGCCTTCTTTTTGTTTTTCTAAAAGTTTTCTTTTACGAGTGATATCACCACCATAACATTTAGCGAGCACATCTTTTCTTAAAGGTTTAACAGTAGATCTTGCAATTACTTTTGAACCAATAGCTGCCTGAATTGCAACTTCGAAAAGCTGTCTTGGAATAAGTTCTTTTAATTTATCAACTAATTTTCTTCCCCAATCATAAGCTTTTGAACGGTGAACAATCATAGATAAAGCATCCATAGGATCGCCGTTTATTAAAATATCAAGTTTAATTAAATCTGATTCTCTAAACCCAATGTATTCATAATCAAATGATGCATAACCACGCGTGACAGATTTAAGTTTATCGAAGAAATCAAAAATAATTTCTGCAAGTGGGAATTCATATTGAATATCGACACGAGTAGGATCTAAATAAGTTTGGTTTTTAAATACGCCTCGTTTATCAGTAGCTAATTTCATAATATTTCCAATATATTCTGCTGGTGTAACTATCTGCGCCTTAACATAAGGTTCTTCGATAGCATCAATATCATTAGCTGGTGGTAAATCGTCAGGTTTATCTATAACAATAATTTCACCATTTTTTTTGAGAATTCGATACTCTACGTTTGGTAATGTTGCAATAATATTCTGATTAAACTCTCTGTGCAATCTTTCTTGAACAATCTCCATATGTAAAAGCCCAAGGAAGCCACAACGGAAACCGAATCCTAAAGCCGCAGAAGTTTCAGGAATATAAGTTAATGCAGAATCATTAAGTTTATATTTTTCAAGTGCTTCACGCAAATCTTCAAAATCTTCAGTATTTATTGGATATAACCCACTAAAAACCATAGGTTTAATTTCTTTATAACCGGGTAAAGGTTCATCAGCACCATTTTTGGCTAAAGTTACAGTATCACCAACTTTCATATCACTTAAATTCTTCATACCAGTAATAAGATAACCAACGTTTCCAGCTGTTAGAATAGAATCTTTAATTCTTTTCATTCCAAGGATGCCAATTTCTTCAGCTTCGTACTCTTTGCCAGTAGCGAAAAACTTAACCTTGTCACCTTCTTTGAGAATTCCGTCAAATAATCTAATATAAGCAATAACTCCGCGATATTCATCATAAATGGAATCGAATATTAAAGCTTTTAAAGGTTTATCTGGATCGCCTTTTGGGGCGGGAATTCTTTGCACAATAGCTTCTAAAATTTCATCAACACCTATACGTGCTTTTGCAGATGCAAGAATTATTTCTTCTTCTTTACATCCGATTAGCTCAATAACCTGTGCTTTAACTCTTTCAACTTCGGCACCGGGAAGATCAATTTTATTTAATACGGGTATTATTTCAAGTCCGGCATCTATGGCCAGATAGAGATTACTAATAGTTTGAGCTTCAACACCTTGAGAAGCATCAACAACTAATAAAGCACCTTCGCAAGCAGCAAGCGAACGAGAAACCTCATAAGAAAAATCCACATGTCCAGGTGTATCAATCAAATTTAAGATATATTCTTTACCATCCTTAGCGTTGTATTTCATCTGAATAGCGTGCGCCTTGATAGTAATTCCTCTTTCTTGTTCAAGCTCCAGATCGTCCAAAACTTGTTTTTTTAACTCTCGTTCACTAACAGTTCCTGTTCTTTCAAGAAGACAATCTGCAATTGTTGACTTACCGTGATCTATGTGTGCAATAATGCAAAAATTTCGAATATTTTCCATATACCATTATTTTTTTGTTTCAGAAAATTTTATTTTAGACTTACAAATATAAGCAAAAAAAATAACTTACTTGTAAAAATTCACAAATCGTTTATTGATTTTAATCACATATACTTGCTAAAATACTCTATTGTTGCTTCTAAACCTTTTGCTAAAGACCATTCAGGGCAATAATTTAATTTTTGTTTTGTTAATTCTATACAAGATAAGCTATGTTTAATATCCCCTTTTCTTTCTGGTTGGTATATGACTTTACTTTTACTACCAGTGATTGCTATGATATTATTCACTATATCATTTATTGATGTAACTACCCCTGTTCCAACATTAAATACACCATAAGTTTGAGATTTAGCGGCTAAAATATTAGCCTGGACAACATCTTTAACAAAAACAAAATCTCTTGTTTGTTCGCCATCTCCATAAATTATAATATCCTCGTTTTTAAGAGCTTTGCTAATAAAAATAGGAATAGCAGCAGCATACTGGCTTTTGGGATTTTGTCTCGGCCCGTATACATTAAAATATCTAAGAGCAATCCCATTTAAATTAAAATTTTCACGATAAACATTTAAATAATATTCTCCATCTAACTTAGTAATACCATAAGGTGATTTTGGGTCAGGTCTTAAATCAACCGTTTTGGGACTAATAGGATTTTCACCATACACAGCAGCAGAAGATGAATGAATTACTTTTTTAATATTAAATTTTTTTGCTGCATTTAATACATTTAATAAACCATATATATTTATATTTACACATTCTTCAGGATTATCAATCGATTCTGGAACTGATACCATAGCTGCTAAATGATGGACATAATCAACCCCTTCGAACAAATGTTCTATCTCTTCATAATTTGTAATAGATGTTTTATAAAATTTTACACCTAACTGTTTGATAAATTCATCATTACTTGATCTTAAATTGTCAATAACTATAACTTCTGCCCCTTGCTCTAACCAATATTCGGCGATATGCCCGCCAATAAAGCCTGCTCCTCCTGTTATTAAAACTTTCATTAGTAACTCCTAAAATTCATGTTTAAATCTTATACCAAGTTCTTTAATTTCATTTTGAAATGTAGTACTTTCGATAAGTGGTTGTTTTTGTTCTACACGAAAATAAATTTTTCTTAAAATATTATATTCAAGTTTGATATCTGCTTTTGAAATATCCTGCCACCCTTGTGTAGGACTACCAATAGTATAAGTAAATGCACCAACTTTACCGGATATATAAATTCGTGATTCTTGTCTTTGGTTTTGCCTTAAATCAATATTTTTAACAGCATCGCCCAAAATATTATTTGCAACAGCCGTCATAGCAGCACCAACAGCAGCAGTTCCAGCATTAGCCAATAGATTACTTTGGTTTAACAATGTATTTTTATCTAAAGCTGTTAGATCTTTTTTAAATTTACCTGTTACGATAAAAGTTCCAGCATCGATAATATCTTTTTCTGGATCAGCAATATTTTTTTCTATATTACTCCTTCCCATATAAACTTTTATATTATCTGATGATTTTGCAAAACTTTTTCCTAGATCTTTTCGGTAGCCACTTATTTTAATTTTAACAGCTACATCATCGTCAAAATTATTTAATGTATCTATATAATTTGATGTGTAAGTAGCAATTATATCTAATCTTGGATTTGCAATATCAGATTCAAATATTATATCGCCTTCAGCTGTAAATTTTTTAATATAGCTTAAATAAGAATTTTCAGTTAAAGATAATTTGCCCTGTAGAAAACTAGTTCCGTTAACGAATTTATAAACTAATCTACCGGTTAAAAAGGCTACAATTTGTTGATCCAATTCAACAGGGGGCAAAACAATTGTCATTTTATTTTCATCTTCAAGCTCAACAGCAATATCAAAATTCATATTCAAATTTGTTTTTTGTGTTGGTTTTTCCTTAAATTCTTTTTGTGTTGATTTTGCTTGTTTTATTAAGTTTTTTGTCGCCGAAACAGTTGTAAAAGTTGTTAGATTTTGTTTGGGCTCATCGATTGTTTTTATTACAAAATTTATATCATCACTTTCTTCTGTAGAATAGGCAAATTCAGGAAACAATAAAACAACATCAGTATTTCGAATAACTAAACTCCCTTCAGCTTTAGCATTGTATTTATCCAGATAGATTTTAAGCTTATCTTTTGTTTCAAAATACAAATCACCATTAACAGGAGATGCTGAATTTTTAAATCTACTATTTAATAAGGCCAATCCACCATCAATTATAAGTTCAACTTTATTATATTCTAAATTCGTGAAATCGATCATACCATTAGCTTTTAATTTACCACGATTACTAATTCTATCTTTGTTAGTAATTTCCAATTTATCGATATTAATAATATTATTTTCAAACTTTAAATCGGTATTTAAACCATAGGTTAATCTATTTGTAATAACCTTAAAATAGGCATCAGATATTTTCAAAAAACCATTAATAGTTAAATTTTTCAAATTTTCGCCAAAAACATCTATCTCAGCGTTTAATAATCCGCCTTGTTCGCTAACCATAGGAATTATATTACCAAGTGCTTTTAAGTTAAAGTCTTTAGAACTAATTTTAACATCAATAGGTATCTTTTCTTTTACTTTATTAGGATTTCTACCTGCAAGTAATTCAATATCAATTGGATAGTTACCGACAACATTTAAAATAGGCTTATCAAAATTTAAAGTTGTATCAAGAAATATCAATGAATATTCAATATTACCATTATAATAATCAGCTCTAAAATCAACATTACCATATTTTATTTTATTAAAAGATAAATTTTGTATTCCTAATTCCAAAGTAATTGTAGGATTAAATATATTACCATCAATAGAAAATGTAGTATTGATAAGACCATCCATATTTGCAAAATTAGCTTTTCCATCATAAAAATACCTTATTAAATCGCTAATTGGATTTGCGGGCATATTTATACTAAAGTAAATAATACTATCATTAACTTCACCAACTGTTTGGAAACGAGTTTTTTCTCTTCCAAACCAAAATTGTTCAAGAATAACTCTATCTTTATAAATACTTGCAGAAATAGGTTTATTGAGATACCAATCATATTTATTATAATTCAATTTTAATTTATCAAAATTCATTTTATAAACAGTATCAGCAGAAAAATCAAAATTGCAATTTGCACTTAAATCTACGAGAGTATCATAAACAACATCTGAATATATATTTAAATTTTTATTTTCAAGATTAAAGCCAAATTTTAAATCTTTTATATCCTGCTCTGCAAAAATTCTTTTTATCGATAGATCAAATCTTGTAATAAAGTTATTTAAATCTGCATTACCATATCGTTGTTTAATTAAATAATTTGCTTTAAGATCTGATATATAAGTTATAGTGGTATTCTCATCCCTTATATCTATTTTAGAAAAATCAAAATTAAGAGTAGCATTAAAAAATTCATTACTACTACTTAAAACACCGAACAATTCTCCATCAGTATAAATTCTGTAATTGGAAAATATTTTAGAAGCTGCATTTAAATCTTTAAACTTTATGTTATAGCTTATTTCATAATCTTTTAATCTATCTTTTTTTGCTAAAAATAAATTAGTTGTATCAACAAAAGTTGTATCTCCAAAAAGGATTGGATTGAATTGTTTTATTTTTTTAGTAACAATGTAGGTTAATTCTTTAACTTGTGTATTTATCAAGTCACCTGCTAACTTAAAACCACCTCGTGATGTAAACTCTGCATCAAATATATTTGATCTTAATAACAAAGTTTGATATTTAGGGAATGGATTAAATATTTGTGCATCAAGATAAAGATTTCTTACAAGACGCCTATTGAAAAAGGAATTATTCAGCTTAAGAGATAAATCTGCGTTAATAGAATCAATATCAAAACTTCGGCCTTCCAATGATAAATTTAAATTTATAAAAGTGTTATCTAAACTATCACTAACTAACTTTTTTAAATTGATTTTATTTAATTTTCCATCGATTTTATAATAAGGTTGCTTTTTATTAAAATCTACAAAACCTGTTAAAGATATTTCAGCATCATTAACATTATTGTTTAATTCAAATTGAATAATATTCTTATTGATAGTTATTTTATTATAAGTAGTATCAAAAACATATTTATCTAATGTTGATCTTTCAAGCAATAAATTAATATCAGTATTCATCTTAGATAAATCGAATTCTCTTCCTTTTATATGAGTAGTAAAATTTAAATTTGATTTTATATCACTAATACCTTCCAAATTAAATTTTTCAACATTAACTAAAAAATCATAACTGTTGCTATCAGGTCTTAAGTTTAAATATCCTTTTGTATTAATGTTCCCATAATCTGTATTTATAGATATTTCGGGATATATATGGTGTTTATCCCCCCTTGCAAAAGCTTTTATTTTTAAGGTATTTAAATTAAAAGTTTTGATAGCTTCTATATTAAAATCTTTCGCAATTTCAGATAAAGATACTTTACTACTATCAATTTCAATATTGTATTTTATATTATCCGTAATATCCTTTACATTACCTGTTATATTAAGTATAGTTGATTTATGTTTTAAAGAAAATTTTGGAATGTTAATATTATTTAATGTTCCATTTATTTCAGTTTTAATTACTAAATCCAGATAAGCCAGCGTTTTATCAAAAACTAATAAATCTTTACCTACTAATTTTGTATTTAGTTTAATATCAAGATTTGCAAAATTATTATATTGTTTTGCCTTAATACTATCAAAAAGAAAATAATTTTTTAATGCAGCTGATATCTCAATTTTTGAATTATTAGTTTTAAATAGAATATTGGGAATGCTAACTGAATTATTTTTAATTTTAGCAGAAGTTTCAAGGCTAATATTTAAAAGACTACTTAAATTAGTTTCGAAATCTACAGTAAATTTTTTGATATCAAAATAATTAGTATCTAAATATAACTCACCGTTTGTATAAAAATTAAAATTTTTAATAATCAAATTATCCAAAGAAAAGGAATTCTGCAGTGAATTATCCACTCTCCTATTGTAGTTAGCAAATTTTAAGTAAAGATTATCAATTTTAGCATTCTTGATAATAATCAATAATGGAAAAGATGATTTGCTGGTATCTTCAGGAGATGGATTTTTAGCTAAATTATCAAAATTCCAATGCTTAAGGCTATCATCGTGTAACAAAAATATTTTAGGATTGAATAAACTAATCTCTCTTACATAAATTCTTTTAAAAATTAATTGTATTGGGTTGTAATGCAATTGAACTTTATCGACATAAACTAAGGTATCACCATACCTTTTGAGTAAAACATCATCGATAATTATTGATGTAAAAAAAGTACCGTGAATTTTGCCAATGGAAAGTGTTGCATCTAATTCTTCATTTGCGGCTTTTATTATTTCTTTACGAAGTGTATCTTTAAACCAATCTGTTTGCAAAATAAAAAAGATAATTGTAAATAATACTAATATGATACCTAAGAGAATATTTGCAAAATTAATTATATGTCTAAAAAAATTTCTTTTCTTAGAAGCCTTTTCTTTTTTTGTTAAAAAAGCAAAGATTTTTTTTATAAATTGAACAATACTATCAAAAAATAAACTTATTTTATTTTTGGGGTTATCAGTTTTATTATCTATTACTGATAATTTTTTCCTAAATATTCTAAAATTTTTGATTTTATCAAAAGATTTTTGAAAAATATTTTTTAGTTTTAATTTCATTTATAAGTTTCAAGGATTTTCTTAATGATATTGCTTGTTGATTGCTGAACAACAAATTCAATATTAAGAACTTTTCCACCATTGGCTTCAACTATATCTCTTCCTACAATATTTTCAATAGACCAATCAGCACCTTTAACAAGAACATCCGGGACAATAGTTTTTATAATTTCATAAGGAGTATCTTCATCAAAAAAACTCACATAATCAACTGCTTTTAAATTATCAACAACAAAAGCTCGCTGGTCTTGTGGAATTACAGGACGATTTTTACCTTTTATTCTTTTAATAGAAGCATCCGAATTTAACCCTACTATTAAAATATCACCTTTTTCCTTTGCTTTGTTGAGATAATCAATATGGCCTGCGTGCAGAATATCGAAACAACCATTTGTAAAAACAACTTTTTTTCCTTCAGGCTTCAATTTATTTCTTATTTCAACCAGTTCACTCCAGTTTGCTATAATCATAATATTGTAATCTCCATTTTATCATTTGTAATTTCATTAAGTAAAGTCTCTTTTTCTATTGGAACAACTCCAACCTGTTCACAAACTATCCCACCAGCTAAATTACCAAGATAAGTGGCCTCAAAAATAGAAGCACCAGCTGCTAATGAACAAGTTAAAGTTGAAATTACAGTATCGCCTGCGCCGGAAACATCCGCAACTTTTCTAGCTTTTGTAGGAATTTTAGAGAATTTATTTTCACTATCAAAAATAGCGGCGCCTTCTTCGGAAAGAGTTATTAATACATATTTACTTTTAAGTCTTTCTATCAATTCCAACCCAGCATTTTTTAAATCTTCTTCATTTTCGATAGTAATACCCAGGGCATCTTCTGTTTCTTTTCGATTAGGTTTCATTAAAGTAACATTTTTATATTCAAAGAAATTTTTAAATTTTGGATCAACAGTAACAATTTTATTATGCTGATTAGCAATTTCAATAACTCTGTGGATCAAATCTTTTGTTAAAACACCTTTGTTATAATCTTGTAGTAAAATTGCATCAATGTTATTAATATTTTTTTCAATATTTTTTACAATTGCATCCTGCGCTTTTTGAGATATTTCATCAGAAATTTCACTATCTATTCTGACAAGTTGCTGTGTATGTGCAATAACTCGTGTTTTTGTAGTAGTTGGCCTTTTGGCATCTATAAAGAGATATTCTGAACTCATCCCAGATTGCTCGAGTAATGAAATAAATGTAGAACCATTATTGTCATTACCAATCACACCATACAAAAGCGGTTTAGCTCCTAATTTTTGTATATTATAAGCACAGTTAGCAGCACCACCAAATCTAAAAAACTCACTTTTTACATTTACAACAGGAACAGGAGCTTCAGGAGAAATTCTTTTTACAGTTCCTGTTATATAGCTATCTAACATAACATCGCCAATTATAGCTATTCTTAAATCTTTAAATCTTTCAACAATGCTTGCAAGATTATCTTTTTTAAGAATCACTTAAAACCTCATTTTTATTAAAAAAAGCAAAATTGTTAGTAAAATCTATAAAATACAATCCACTATCAGTACCAATCCAAAGGATTTTACCATCAAAAACTAGTGAAGAAATTTTTGCATTATTTTGTTCTTCGGTAGGGATAACTATAATAGAATCATTAATTGTATTTATAAACGCTAAACCCTTAGAAATTTCAGATTTAGTAAACTTATCTGATGTGTAAGTTGAAGCAATTATATAATGCCCAACTCTTGTCAAGGCATAAATACCATTTGCTGGTAATCCTTTTTGCTCATCATACTTATCCCAGATGGAGCGTCTATCAAATCTGTATATACCACCTAAATTGAAATTAGGTCTTTTAGCCGTTCTAAATTCATCTAAACCAAACCAGATGTAATTACTAACAAACACCATATCAGATACACTTACATACTCACCATCAACTCTTAAATTTTCTTCACGGTTATTATAATATTGAATTGAACCAGGTTTATCTATATCAAATCTTTTGTTATATTTGTGCAATCCTGCTTCTGTTCCAAACCAAACAACGGAGTCACCTTCCAGTTTTATCATTTTAATGTTGTTGGATTTAGGATCATTATTTACCGTTAAATCGTAATCGTAATATCTTTTTTCTTTTAAATCAAACCTTGATAAATTAACAAATCTACCAATCCATAAATTATTACTGAAAGGATCATAAGCTAAAGCTCTTATCCAATTGCCGTATTCGCCACCACGACTAAACTTCCTTTTCGACCATTGTTCTGTTTCTCTATCAAAAATATATAAACCATCAGTACTACCAGCCCATACATATTCATCTGAAGCAGCAATACATTCAAAAATATCACTATCTAACGCACTTAGTTTAATTGAGTAGTTTTTTACTTCTTTGTTATTTAAATTAATAAGATAAATTCCACTACCTTCGGTTGCTATCCATAACTCATTATTGTAAATAGTCATTTGCTTGATTTTTACACCTTCAGGGAGCAAATCACTGCTTACAATAAATTTTGCAAAGGTAGTGGAAATTATCAACAATAAAAATAATTTTAATTTCCACATATCTTTTTTGCATATTATTCTTAATCTACAAAAATAAGAAATTTTTATAAAAAAACATAATATGCAATATATCGCACTAAAAACAAGAGATATTTAATTTTTTACAGCAACTAATACAATGTTATACATTTTAATGTATATTATTACATTATACTATGTATCTTAGTAACTTTTATACTATTATACTTGTATAATTATACATTTTTATATTCTTTTGTATAAAAGAAATGGAGAATTCTATGAAAGAAGTAATTAAAAAAGCCGGTATTTTAATTGAAGCATTGCCTTATATTAAAGACTTTTATGGTAAAAAAGTAGTTATAAAATTTGGCGGTTCTGCATTAAAATTTGAAGATGTAAAAAACTCTGTTATTGAAGATATCGTTTTAATGAAATATGTCGGTATTTCTCCAATAATCGTTCATGGCGGCGGACCGGAAATTAATAGCTTTCTTAAAAAACTAAACATTGCACCTAAATTTATTAATGGCCTACGAGTAACTGATAAAGATACAATGGAAGTAGTTGAGATGGTTCTTTCCGGAAAAACAAATAAAGATTTGGTTGCAAGATTCCAAAAACACGGAGTTAACGCGGTAGGACTTTCTGGAAAAGATGGTAATATTTTAATAGCTAAACACACTAATATACCCGGCCACGAAAATAGCTATGTGGGAGACATAATTGAAGTAAATACAAAATTATTAGATATCCTTATACAAAATGATTTTATTCCAGTTATCGCACCAATAGGAACTGACAAAGATGCGAATACATATAACATTAACGCCGATTATGCAGCTGTATCAATAGCTTCTGCAATACAGGCTGAAAAACTGGTGTTTATGACAGATGTAAAAGGAATTATGAAAGATATTAATGACGAATCTACATTATACAATAAACTAACTGTTGACGAAGCCGAAACTTTAATTAAAGACGGTATTGTTAGTGGTGGAATGATACCTAAAATTAATTGCTGCGTTCAAGCAGTAAAAGAAGGTGTAAAAAGAGTTCACATTTTAGATGGCATTGTCGAACACTCTTTACTCCTTGAAATATTCACACAAGAAGGCGTTGGAACTATGTTTTATTAATTATTAATTAAATAACATATAGTTACAAAAATACAATCTTTAGAATTACTTCATCTTGTTTCTATAATTTAAATTATAACAAATTACTTCAAGTATATCATCTTAATAATTTTAGTTATTCTTAGTGTTACTAATCTGCAAAGATATATTCCGGCTGGTAAATTTTCAGCATTAAATTCTGTTATATATTCACCTTTGGTCTTATATCCATTATATAAAATATTTACAAGCTGGCCATTAATATTATAAATTTCAAGTTTGATATTACCATCTTCTGGCAAATAATATCTTATCTTTGTTGATGGATTAAATGGATTTGGATAATTCTGCTCCAATACATAATTCGTCTCCTCTTTCCTTTTTACCTCTATATCGCCTACATACTCATATTTACCATCATTATCTACTTGTTTTAATCTGTATCTTACAATTCGCAACCTTTTTGTTTCTCTATCTATGTATTCATATCTGTTTCCTATTTCACTTGTGCCACATCCTTCTACTTCTGCTATTTTTCCCCAGTTGCCAGCATCATATCTTTCTATTTCAAACCTGTTATTATTTATCTCACTTTTTGTTATCCACTCCAATTTAATGCCATCGGTAATACTATATCCAATAAATGAACCAGCTACTAACTCTACTGGTAATGGTGCTGCCATACAATCATACGCACCTATGCCATTATTTGTTGCTAATACATAAACAGTATATTTACCAGAAGATTCGCGGTAAAATACATCACCAGTTGAATTAGCATTACTTACATTTCCTAATCTTTGTGTTTTACCATAAATATCTGCTACTGTTACATTAGCAAGTCCATTTGTTACATCTACTAATATCATACATTGACCATTCGGATCATCTGCTGTATTATTACTTAAAAATGTCATTAAATATCTCTTTGCCCCTACTGTAAATGTTTTTATTGCATTTGATGTAGTTGGAATAATAGCTCCACTAATAGAACCTTTATTTGTTCCATCAGCTCCAAATAATGTTGGATTTATTGAATTCCCATTAACATAAAAATCTTCATTACCAACTCCAAATGGTGCTACACTTGCTGATGGTCCAACACTTGATACTCCACTTAAAGTAATTACTGTAGGTGTGCTATTCAAATTGCCGTTCGTAATTGTCCACTTCAATACTTTATTACTATTACTTGCAGCTGCATAAATTGCCGCATTACCGTTTAAATTACCAATAACTGTAAAATTATCTCCATACCTTAAATTTTCACTATTTGCATAATCTATATATACAGTTGGTGCACTACTTACATTATCCCATTTATAAATTTTGAAGTTATAATTGCTACTTGTTGTTAGATTACACGCCAGTATCTTTCCATCCCAGCTTGTTTCTATATCATTTAATGGATATGTTCCGCCGCTTATTCCTGTTACATTTAACTCACCTATTTCACTTAAATCATCCCATTTCAAGCGTTTTACTTTTAGACCATCTTTTCTACTTACTACAAGTATTTCGTTGTTTGTATAAGCAATACCTCTTTCCGTTGATTGATCCCCAAACCAACTCGGTAAAGTATTATTACTGGATTTTTTTTCAAAAATCGTATAAAAATTAGAAAGTATCGGAACAATATCAGATTTATTGCTTTCAACACCATAATTACTAATTGTAGTAACACAATAATAGTAGGTTACACCTGGTTGAATATTATAATCATCATAAAATAATTTATCTTTATATACAATATGAGCAATATTAGCAGAATTAGAAATATCAATATTTGGTGATGTAGATTTATAAATCACATAAAATCTTGGTTCATTGCTTTGATTGAAATATGTTGCAGCATTCCAGCTTATCCTTTTATAATTTGAAAAATTTGTTAAAGTTAACCCACTTGGAGGATTAGGCTGCGTATTATTTAGCCAGCTTAGTGCAAAACTTAATGCTTTATCTTTATAAAAAGTGTCTGTAAGTTGTATTTTTAAGTTTAAATCATTATTAACCATTTGCCCTGCTCTATAAAAAATTGTCCCACTTATTTTAGAATTTGACCTATCGTGCAAAATTTGAATTGGTAATTCACTTGTTGTATAAGACACATTTAAACTTTTGCTTGGTACAAACAGTCTATTTTTAGCATAACATTGATCAGCCCACCAATTAGAAAGAGTAATATAATCCTGTGAACCGCCTATTTTCCAATATAATTGGGGAGAAAGATAATCTACATAACCTCCATTTAACCAGGCTAATGCATCACAATATATTGTGCTATATGCATCCATACCAGTTATTCCTGAAGGAACTCCATTTTTCCATATACCAAACGGACTTATACCAAATTTTACCCATTGTTTTGTAGATTTAATTTCGTTATAAACAGCTTGTATCAACATATTAACATTATTCCTTCGCCAATCTCCAATATTTGAAAATCCTCTTGGATATGCATTAAATGTAGCCTGATCTTCGTTTGTAATTGTTGGAGAATAAGGGTAAAAATAATCATCAAACACTATCCCATCAACATCATATTTTGTAATTACATCACTTACAATACTTTTAATGTAATCTATAACTTCCATTAAACCAGGATTTAAAATTTTTGCACTACCACCAATCGTTAAAACCCAGGATGGATATTTATTTACAGGATGATTAGCATGCACAGCAGTACTGGTGCTTGTTTGAACTCTATATGGATTTATCCAGGCATGTAATTCCATTCCTCTTTTGTGTGCTTCTTCTATTGCAAATTGAAGTGGATCCCAATACGGATTTGGTGCTGTTCCTTCTGTCCCAGTTAGCCAATATGACCATGGTTCATATGCTGAATTATATAATGCATCACAATTTGGTCTAATCTGTAACATAACAGCATTAAACCCTGCCGCTTTGAGTTGATCAAGCATATTAATTAATTCATTTTTTTGAGTAGTTTGAGAACTCACTCCCCTTGTTTTTGGCCAATCTAAATTCCATACACTTGCAAACCACGCCGCCCTAAATTCTCTTTTGGGTGCTGAAAAAATAAAAATACTAAAAAATAAAATTATCAATACTTTCTTCATATAACTTACCCCTATTTGATATTAAATTAAAGCCCATTCTGCTTTTTATCCCCCGCTTAAACAGAATGGGCATGTTGTTGAGATTGTTTGCCATTTATTGAAATTAACTTCAATTTATTAATTAACAATCATAAATTAACCTATTTTTTCGGAAATTTCAAGAATAAACTTAATTAGAACCATTAAATATTTGTTAATTCAAATTATATTGTATTTTCAAAGGAACATTTAAGACATTTTTATTCATAAAATATTATTTATTAAATAACAAAGAGTTATAAAATCGGGCTTAAATTCTAAAAATACATTAAATATTCGTAAAAACATTTTTATTCTAATATTAACCATAAATAAAACTTATATTTATCTTTTTTTGGCATATGGGGCAAATCAACTAATCGTAATAAAAATTTATTATTGATTTAAAATTAAAAAAGGGGCTATTTGAAAAGCCCCTTTTTATCTTAATACGCTTACGACCAAGTTATAACTCCAAGATGGAATTGACTGATAAGCATTTCATTTTTTGGAAGGATTCTGATTGTATAACCATACTTACCTGTTTCACTGCATTCAATATCAGCTGCATAAGTATAAACACTTCCGCCATTTTTAGGATTAACAACCTTCATAACTTTAACTTTATTGACATTAAATTCGTGTTGTTTATCTACAGGACCATAATAAACCTGAACATCTACATCATTAGGTGTTAACCCTGCCAAATCAACTTCAGCAGTTACTTTAAATGCAGTATTTACTTTTACATCATGTAGATTTTCATCGCCTTTGATATAATTTATTTTGATATTTTTCCATTCTCTGATAACTTTTAATTCCCACTCGGTTAATTCTCTTGCAAGTTCCCAATTATTATTTTCGAATGCTTTATATTTATCTGCAGCTTCTTTATAGAATTTTTCATAATATTCTTGAACCATTCTATGTGTATTAAAGAATGGGGCAAGATTTTTTATAGATGACTTCATATATCCTACCCAACCTCTTGGAATTCTATCCTTTCCACGAGTATAGAATAAAGGTAGGATTTCATTTTCAATTACTGTATACATTGCAGAAGATTCAACTTCATCATGATATTCATGATCAGTGTACTCTTCGCCATTACCTATCTTCCAACCTAAATGAAGATCAGCATTATAAGCTTCATCCCACCAGCCATCAAGAACACTAAAGTTTAATCCACCATTAGCAATAACCTTCATTCCAGATGTACCAGAAGCTTCGAGAGGTCTTCTTGGGTTGTTAAGCCAAATATCACAACCTTCTGTCATATATCTAGCTACATTCATATCATAGTTTTCAATAAATACTACTTTTCCTCTAAATCTTTCATCTTTAGTATACTGATAGATTTCTTGAATGATTTTTTTACCATCTACATCTTGAGGGTGTGCCTTACCTGCAATAATAATCTGAACAGGTCTTTCTGGATTATTCAAAATAGCAGCTAATCTATCAGGATCTTTAAATAATAATGTTGCTCTTTTATAAGTAGCAAATCTTCTAGCAAAACCAATAGTTAAAGCAGAAGGATTCAAGGCTTCTGAAGCAAAAACTAATTCCTGGCTAGAGCTACCTTTTTCTTTAGCTTGTTTGATTAATCTCTTACGGATAAATGCAACTAATCTTTCTCTTCTTCTTTCATGTGTACGCCATAGTTCATCATCTGGGATTTCTTCAACTTTAGCCCAAACAGTTTTATCTGTAGGATCTTCAATAAACCTTTCACCTAAATATCTTCTATAAAGTTCTTCCATATCTCTAGAAAGGTGTGATCTTGTATGAACACCATTAGTAATATAATCTATTGGAATTTCATCGAAAGGAACACCAGGGAAACCATGAGCCCACATCTTTCTAGATACTTGACCATGTAATCTACTAACACCATTTACAAAGCCAGAAGTATTCATAGCTAAATGAGCCATATTAAATTCATGGCTTGTTTTACCTTTTTCTAAAGTTCCAAGTTGATAAAATCTATCGTTACTAATTTTTAATTCATTTCTATAATAATTGCCAAAATATTTTTCAATTAATTCATTTGGAAATACATCAATACCAGCTGGTACTGGAGTATGGGTTGTAAAAATATTTGTATAAAAACCAACCAATCTTGCCTCATCAAAGGTCAACCCATTTTCTTGCATTGCAATTCTTATTTTTTCTAAGGACAAGAAAGCTGAGTGCCCTTCATTTAAATGACATACTAAAGGATTATAACCTAATCTTCTTATTGCTCTTAAACCACCAATACCGATTAAAATTTCTTGTTGAATTCTTGTTTCTTTATTACCTCCGTATAGAGCTCTTGTTATATTTTGATCTTCCGGTGAGTTTTGAGGAATTTTTGTATCCATTAAGAATAAAGGAACTCTACCAACTTGAATTTTCCATATTTGATAATATACTTTTCTGCCTGGAAAATCTAAATCTAAAATTATAGGATCTCCATTTTCATCTGTTACCAATTGCATTGGTAAATTATAGAAATCATTAATATCATATCTTTCTTGTTGCCATCCGTCAGCATTCAAATATTGTTGTGTATAACCTTCTTTATACAATAAACCAACAGCAACCAAAGGTAAACCTAAATCACTAGCAGATTTTAAATGATCACCTGCTAATATACCTAAACCACCTGAATATGTTTGCAAGCATTCTGTTAAACCAAATTCAGCTGAAAAATACGCAATACATTGATTTGTTTTTCTTCTGGAACCATAATTTTTTTGATACCAGGTATTTTTGGATTCCATGTAGAGTTGAAAATGTTGATATACGCGATTTAAAGATGAAACAAAAGCTTCATCCTCAGCAGCTTGTTGCAATCTTGCTTGTGTAACTTTACCAAGCATCAAAACAGGATTGTGGTACGTAGATTCCCATAAATCAGAATCTAATCTGCGGAAAATATCAACCGCTTCGATATTCCAGGACCACCAAACATTATAAGCCAACTCTCTTAATGGCTCTAATTTCTTTGGTAAATCTGAAACTACTGTAAAATCCCCTACGAACTTTTGCATTTCTACTCCATTTTTTTAACTTTATTTATATTGCAAAATGTAAATATAACAATTTTTGATTAAAATTAAAAAATATTTATTTTACTCTGTATAATTCGTGCAAATTATTTTATTCTTATCAATTATCAAATATAAGTTATCATTAATTACAAAATATGATGATTTAATCATTTTGTTACTTTTGTTTAATACAATTTTATCAACAACCTTCTGCAATTCGTTATTATAAACCACTAAAGTATTGGTATAATTTCCTTGTATTTTTTCTTGAAAACTAATATAATAATATTTATTGTTTTCAATTACTTCGATTTCATTCAAAAGATAAGAGCTATTACTTGTTAATTTTTCTATAACGCTATAGATATTTTCGTCATCTATTTCATCATAATAGAGAGGATAAAGATAATTTTTGTAAATATAGCTATTATCAATACTATTAAAAATATTTTCTATACTCTTAGTATCTGTAATAACATCACTTACTTTTCCTGTATTAATTTCATATACTTTAATTTCTTCGCCTAACATTTTATGCATTATTGTATAAATTTTATCATTTTTTACAGTAACAAACTTTTCAAACTCATTCTTCCATAAAATTTCTTTTTTATTTATATCAAAAATTGCTACACCTTTATGATATGGCATTTCGGGAGTTTGATACCAATGAAAAATAATTTTATCACGATACAATTGTTCAATTCCAACCCAGGATTTTTCTTCGAATTGATAATCCTTAAGAATAATTTCATTATTGGATGTATCTAATACACTAAAAAAAGCTTCTTTGTTGGCTCTTTCTTCGATAGCTACTAAATTACCACCTGATAAATGTATTTGCCAGATTGTTCTGTTGTTATCTATTATTGTTTTAAGCATAAACTACTAAAAAGTTGTTGTCAAACCAAATTTATTTACACCGCCAATTTTACCATAAGATGAATATGAGTAATCTATAACATAATTTTTTACGTTAATACCTATTCCAAAATTAAATCCTGCCAAACCGGCTGTATTATTTATCATCAAATCTTTTCTTTTAGAGTTATCATAACTAAATCTTGTAGTTATAATTTTGCCCAATTTTATTTCTGTACCAATAGATATTTTTTCTAAATGCTTAATAAAACTCATAGAATTTGTGATATTATCAACAGCAAAGTAAATATTAGCTGGGACCCCTCTCAATTTATAATTTCCACCTATCTGGATATTAAAAGGTAAATTTTCTCTTTTACCACTATATGTACTTAATTGAAATCCTATATCCTTTAAAACTAAAGAAAGATTTAATTCCTTAGTATTATTTAAATAATTTATTCCAAAATCAAAAGAAATCCCAGTTGAACTATAATTTTCGATTTTTGAATATATAAATTTTGCATTGCCACCATAATAAAAATTATCATCCATTTTTGCAGATAAACCAAAATATATTGCAATATCAACAGGATTAAAAGTACCTAATGAGTTAGCAAATTCATCATATCTATCAATTTTTCCATAATCTACAGCAATTAAACCTACACCATAATTAAATTGTTTATCATTAAATGAAGTTGTCAAAGATGTGAACTTAATATCACTCAAATAGCTTACGAAAGAAAATGAAGTACGATATTTTTCAACACCAAATAAGCCTGCAGGATTACTAAAAATTACATTTGGGTCATCATAATTAGCTATAAATCCATTTCCTATTGATGTAGCTCGAGGACTTGGTTGTAATTTTAAGAATTGATAGACATCCGCAAAACCTTGGAACGATATTATTAAAAGTACAAACAATATTTTTTTCATAAAACTCATAAAATTTGGTTTTTAAATATAAGAATTTTCTAAAAATTAATTCCAATTTATTTTTGTATGGATATTTAAGAAAGCGAAAACTTCTAAACATTTACAAATTAAGTATTATTTTATTCATGTTGACAAATAAAAATTATCTACAATCTTAAAGTAAATAAAAATCTATGAATACCTAAACTTCATTATATTGATTTGGTAACATAATTTACGTTAAATTTAACATAAACTCTGTTTAGAAATCAATCCGGTAAAAGGAACCATGTTAAATTTAACGTAAATCTTTTTAAGAAGTCAATCCGGTAAAAGCACTTGTGTTAAAGTCCTGTTAAAAATTAAATACAAATACATTTCATAAAAGAAAATACGTTCACTTGATGATAATTTTAACACAATAAGCCCATTATTTAACGTAAAGTGTGATAGCTTTGTTTTACTTTCCTGTTAATTTATGTAAAATTCAAAACAATTCAAGTTCAATTATTATAAAATTGTTTTACATAACTAATCATCTAAAATATGCCTGTTACAAATATATAAACATTGTTTTACCTCTGTGTTTCTTTTAACATCATGGCTATTTACTTTTAATCACAATAACTCTTTCATTAAATTTAGTAAATTAAAAATTATTACTTCATTTATTGTTATATTCAAGAAAATTCATTATATTAAGTATAAAATTGGATTTAAATATGAAAAAAATAATGACCTTAATAATGTTCAATATATATCTTTTAGCACAAGGTATTGGACGGTTTGAAACACCAGATGATTATAAACAAATAGATAATTTCCGTCCACAAAATTATTTAAGTTTAAATATCATTTTTAATGATGGCGGCTTTGGATTAGGAACAATTTTCAGAAAAGAATTAACCAAAGATTTATCTTTGTATACAGAACTTTTTATGTCAGAATCTAAAGATAATGAAATTGAAATTTTTAATCCCTGGACCGGACAATTTGAAGCTATAAACAAAAAAAATAGAATTCTAATTGCACCTTTTAATTTTGGTATACAATACCGCCTATTTACAGATATTATCACAGAAACTTTTAGACCTTATATAGGCGCAAGTATTGGCCCAACATTTGTAATGGTAACCCCATATTATAAAGAATTTTTCTCCGCTTTTGGCTCTGGGACATATTATATAGCTGCAAGTGGTTCGATTAGTTTTGGCTCATATATTGGAAAAATTGATAATTCACTATTTGGTTTGGAAGCAAGATATTATTTTATCAAAATGTTAAATAATAATGGAGTTGAAGGTTTATATAATACATATAGAAAAAATCTCGGTGGTTTTTACCTTAATATTATTATAGGTACAAGTATTTAAATCTTGCTTTTTATATAGATATTTATTATATTTGTAAACCTGATTTATGCACCCGTAGCTCAATTGGATAGAGCGTTTGACTACGGATCAAAAGGTTGAGGGTTCGAATCCTTCCGGGTGTACTGCAAAAAAGGCTTTAGAGTTAATTCTAAAGCCTTTTTTATTATATGCTTAAATAAACATCTATGCAAAATATATTTTAAATATTTATATCGACTTTTATCTTAACTCCTTGCAATTTGTAAATTAACCAACAACTTAACTGATTTTCTCCCATACAATATCTTTAATATTTCTATTTTCATGATCAAATTTTATCCCTACTAGATATATCTCTTTCCCTTGATTTAAGTATTTTTCATAATATTTCCTTTCTTTTATCTGCTCTAATGGATTTTCGCCTTTCACCTTAAACTCAAATATATAAATCTTATCATCCAATACTACTGTTAAATCTATTCTACCTTTGTTTGTTGTATCCTCTGCTATTACAGGAAATGCTAACGAATATATAAATGTATACACAACCGCTGCATAAAATCCTTCATACTCATTCATCTTATTATTTGTATAATTTTCATATGGTATCGATGAAAACAATACTTCCAATTGTTTTCTGAATGTTTCTAAATCTCCTCGCTCCAATGCCAATATTGTTTCATTCTGTAACTTTGACTTCTCTGTTACATCCTTTTGATATAAATCCAATAATGCATCCATCAATGAACTACCGACCTCTAAATTCGGTATCCTTAACTTATAGGTTATTTTATTCCCTATCAATTCTTCTCTTTCTATTGTTAAATATCCAGCTTGAAATAATAAAACTGGAAATATTATTTTATCTACATCGTATCTTTCTAATAATAGCTCATCTACTCTTATATTCTCTAAATCCGGCAAGTAATATGGCTTTTTCTCTAGCAATTCTACCAAAAATGTCGGAGTCCCACTCTTACACCAATAGTTTGAAAACTTATAATTTTTAGATATAAACAATAATATATCAAACGGATTATATAATTTATCCTTTAACCAATAATATCCATTATACCATTTCTTAACTTCTTCCAGATCAACATTAGCGTTATACTCATTTAACAATTCTTCAACATCTTCCTGCCTATAACCACAGATATTACCATATTTTTCATCCAATGTAATATCCACTAATTGATTTAATCCACTAAATATTCCTGTTTTGCTAAACTTACTTACTCCTGTTAAAAATACAAAACGAATGTATTGCGAATTCCCTTTTATTATTGAATATACACCTCTTAAATATTCTCTTGCCTGTCTTGAAAGTTCGTTGTTTGTTATATTATCCAGAATAGGTTTATCATATTCGTCTACCAATATTACTACTTGTTTTTGGTATTTATCATATGTTTTTTTTATCAAACGTTCAAAACATCCTGAAGGAGTAAATCCTTCTTCACATTTTACATCTAATCTTTCCTGATTATTCAATAATATTATATTTAACTTTTCTTTAATTCCATCCATTGAATCTAATACTCCATCCCAGCATATGTATATTACAGGATGTTTCTCTTCCCAATTCCATTTATCGTAAATGTATAATCCCTCAAATAATTCTTTTCGCCCTTGAAATATACATTTTAGTGTATCTAAGAATAATGATTTACCAAACCTGCGTGGACGTGATAAAAAAACATATTCATATTGTGTTATTAATTCATACGCTTCTTTGGTTTTATCTACATAGAAATAATTGCCAGTTCTTATTTTTTCAAATGTTTGTATACCTATAGGTAAGCTACGCATAAGGTTCTCCTAATACAAATAATATGATTTCATCAATAAAATTTACTTAATAAGTTATTAAATTGCAAATTTTTAATATGTGAGTTATGTATAAACTATATTAATAATCTAACGAATTAAATATTAGATTCTCATCCAAGATATAAAGAAAGTTTCTAACAAATTATTCAATTAATTAAAAATCGGTCATCAATATTTATATATTGGATTAAAAAATTGTATCAAATTACCAATATACAAATAGTAAAAAGATGACCGACTTAATTTATTAAAATTATCAAATTTGCTTTTTGTAAAGGTTAATATTAAAAATTCGTTTGATTATAAATTTTGAGATTTAAATCAATTTAATGTTTAAAATGCCTTACTCCAGTAAATAACATAGGAATACCTGCATTATCACAGTAGTCAATTGAATCTTGGTCTTTTACTGAACCGCCAGGTTGAATAATAGCTGTAATACCTGCTTTATGTGCTAATTCCACAGAGTCCGCAAATGGGAAAAATGCATCAGATGCTAATACTGCACCTTTCAAATCAACTCTACTTCTATTTAATGCATTTTCAACAGCCCATACTCTACTAGTTTGCCCAACTCCTAATCCACAAGTAACCTTATCTTTTGCAACCACAATAGCATTAGACTTACAATGTTTTACTACTTTATAAGCAAATAGTAAATCATCCAACTCTTTTTGTGATGGTTGTTTTTTTGTTACAACTTTAAAATTTTCTGCGCTTTCTTGGATGTTATCTTTAAATTGAATTAAAAGTCCGCCACTAACTTTTTTGAGTTCATATTGTGTATGGTTATTTTTTGCATTTAAATTTAATTGTAAAAGTCTTAAATTCTTTTTAGTTTTCAATACGTTTAAAGCTTGCTGGGTAAATGCAGGAGCAATAATGATTTCAAGAAAAATTTTTACAAGTTCGTTAGCAGTTTGTTCATCAACTTCACTATTAAAAGCAACAATTCCGCCAAAAATTGAAACTTGATCTGCATTGTAACATTTTTTATATGCATCGAAAATGTCTTCTCCTAATGCTACACCACAAGGATTGGCGTGCTTAATTGCAACACAGGCTGGCTGATCAAATTCTTTTACCAAATCAATTGCTGCGCTTGCATCATTAATGTTGTTGTACGAAAGTTCTTTGCCGTGCAATTGTATAGCATTACTTAATTCATTTTCTGCAGCGAAAATATCTTTGTAGAAATATGCTTTTTGATGTGGATTTTCTCCATATCTGAGCTCTTGAATTTTTTCAAAACCGAAACTTAATTTATCAAAAAAGAAATTATTATCTTTGTGAATTCTGTTAAAGTAGTCAAAAATCATTGCATCGTATGTTGATGTGTAGCTGATTGCTTTAAGGAAGAGTTTGAATTTTAATTCTTGTGTGATATTTTCATTTTGGATAGCAGAAAGGACATCTTGGTAGTCGTTGATATCGGTTATGATAAGGACATTCATAAAGTTTTTAGCAGCTGCTCTTATCATAGCCGGGCCACCAATATCAATATTTTCAATTGCTTCATCAAAACTACAATTATCTTTGCTTACTGTTTGCTTAAAAGGATACAAATTAACAACAACCATATCAATAGGTTTGATATCCAATTTTTCAGCACTATTTTTGTGCTCATCATTTTCTCTTAAAAATAATATTCCACCGTGAATTTTAGGATGTAGCGTTTTTACTCTACCATCGAAACACTCTGGGAACCCTGTAACATCTTCAACGGCAATAACATCTATTCCCTGTTCTTTCAATAACTTAAATGTTCCGCCGGTTGAAATAATTTCATAATTATTCTCTACCAAACTTTTTGCTAATTCTACAATTCCTGTTTTGTCAAAAACGCTAATTAATGCTCTTTTTTTCATGTTACTCCTTGATTTTATTGACTAATTTTCATTTTCCTCATCTAATAAATCATCCCCAAGATTTAATAATAACTGTGATTTTTCAGAAGGCAAAGATTGTACATCTTTTAACTTTCGTTGTATTGTTCTTGTTTTTTTGCCAGCATCATCAATAACATTAGTCGCTTCTTGAAGCTTTTTCTTAGTTTTTTCGAGTAAATCGCCGAATTTGCCGAATTCAGTTTTGATTGCTCCCAGAATCTCCCAAACTTCACTTGATCTTTTCTCAATTGCAAGAGTTCGAAAGCCCATTTGTAAGCTATTAAGAAAAGCAGCAAGATTTGCAGGGCCGACAACTGTTACTTTAAACTCTTTTTGAAGCGTTTCAAAAAGACCATTTCTACGTAAAATTTCAGCGTATAAACCTTCGGTAGGAACAAACATTATTGCAAAATCCGTTGTGTTAGGTGGTTCGATATATTTTTCTTTTATATCCTTTGCATTTTTTTTAATAGAATTTTCAAAATTTTTTGATATCGCTTCAAAATCTTTTGGGCTCATATCACCAACATTATCGTAAGCATCGAGCAATCTCTGATAATCTTCAATTGGAAATTTTGAATCTATTGGCAAATAAATATACTTATCACTTTCTGTTTTAGATGGAATTTTAACTGCATATTCAACACGCTGGTCACTTCTTGGTTTGACAGCAACATTTTTATCATACTGTTCTGGAGTTAAAATTTCTTCCAATATTGCACCCAGCTGAATTTCTCCTAAATTTCCACGTGTTTTCACATTTGATAAAACTTTTTTCAAATCACCCACACTTGTTGCAATTGATTGCATTTCACCTAAACCTTTATGAACCTGCTCTAATCTATCGCTTATCAATTTAAATGAATCATTAAATCTCTTTTCAACTGTTTCTTGCAATTTTTCATCAACAGTTTTTCGCATTTCCTCGAGCTTTTTGCTATTATCTTCTTGAATGTCATTAAGTTTATTGTCAACAGTTTCACGAATTTCCTTTAATTTCCCTTCAGTTTCTATTCTAATTTTTTCCTGATTTTCAATTAAATTTTTAATGTTTTGATGCAATAACTCATTAAAATCCTTGATGTTTTTATCCAGCACATCAGAAAACTGCTTTAAGTTATTACTCAATTCCGCTCTACTATCTTTCAAAGAATTTAATAATTGCTCCGTTAAATTTTTATTTTTAGTATCAAGATTAATAGACAACTCATTCAAAGATTTAGCAAAACTATCCAATTGGTTCTTTTGAATATCTGCAATATCAAGGATTGATTTTCTTAAAATCTCGCCCAGTTTTTCAAGTTGGTTAGTAATTTCTTCTCTTGTTTGTGCAAATGCTTGATTATTTTCCTGTCTACTGTTAGAAAATTCTTTGGCAAAAGAATCTTTAATATTATTATTCAAATTCGTTAGATTGTTTCGTAAATCATTTAAAAAAAATTCAAAATTATCAAAAGTTTTAGCTTGAGATGATGGTAGGAATAATTTGATAATTACAATTACAAGCAGAATTAAAATGCTAAGCAATAAAAACTCTTGCATAAAAAATCTCTTTTTAGTTACAAAGATACAAAAAAAATTTGTTAACATAAAATTAGAACATCTGAGAAAGGCTTTAGGAGAATTGCAACACAAATATGTATAATTATTGTTAATAAAAGTTTGTAGAATTATAAAGCTAAAAAATAAAGATACGCTTTTTAACAATAAATAATATTTTAATAAAAAACACACAAAAACTATAGAGAATATAAAAACAACTTACTTTTGTTTTATAACTATATAATAAATACAATTCATTTCTCTACAATTTTTGTGTGCTAAACTACTTATTTATTATATAACGAGTAAATTATTAAACTTATACTATTTTAGCACAATCATTTTCCTAACTTTACAAAAACTACCTGCTTCTATCCTATAAAAATATATTCCCGTTGCAAGTTTTGAAGCATCATATTCAATTTTATAAATTCCAGCTGTAAGATTATTATCAAAAATTTTATCAACCAGCTGTCCGGCCAAATTATAAACTAAAATTTTTACTCTTTCTGGTTTTGCAATGCTAAATTGGATATTAGTTGTTGGATTAAATGGATTTGGATAATTCTGATATAATTCATAAGTATATTGCTTATTATTTTCAATAGAAACTGATGCTGTTTGAAAACCAAAAGAATTTGACCAGGAACTTTCTCCTAACAGGTTAAAAGCCTTAACTCGCCAAAAATGATTCTTCTTAAAAGCTAAATTATTCAATGCCAGAGTAGTATCAGAAACTATTGTATCAACAATAATTCCATAACCCGGATCTGTTTTAAATGCATTAAAATTATCCACTTGCACTCTATATTTTTGAACTATAGGATTTTTCTTCCATTTTAATTCAACATTTACAGGAACATTTAATGAGCCATGAGCAGGATACAATAAAACTGGAACTGATGGAAAACCTGTTTTAAAATTGTATGTTTTGGTAAATTCGCCCATACTATCAATATTAACAGCTTTTACTCTCCAGTAAAATTCCTTTTCTCCAAGAGAAGTATTTAACATATAAAATGTATCTTTATAAACAGTTCTGTTTACTATCATATTTGTAAACAATGAATCATAAGCTATTTGTAAATGATAATAATGAGTGTTTTTATCTCCTTTCCATTGTAAAATAATAGTTTCACTAAGTTGATCGAACCCATTAGAAGGAAAAACTAATTCTGGAATACCAGGTTTATTAAATTTAACAGATAATATATTGGAAGGTTGTGTTTCATCCCAAAGACGATTTGCGGCTGTAACACAAAAATAGTTTCCTTCTTTTTTTAAATAAGCTCCATAAGCAAAATTTAAAAATTTTTCACCAGTGATTGCAAAAATATTTTCAGGATTGTTAAAATCATCTAAAGCTGGATTTGATGTATTGAATCTATATACGATAAATCTTACATTATCATTATAATCTTTATCATAATCCCACGCTAATACAAATTTATTATTTTTTAATTCTAATCTTAAATTAGTTGGTGCTGATGTCAATGTTTGAAAATTTTTATTCGGAAATTTGAAACCTAAAGTATACGAAGGATTAATATTCATAATTAAAGAATCCTGAAAGCCTAAAACATTTTTTTTAATATCTCTTGCTTGAAATATCGTAAATCCTGCAACCTTATCGGGATATTTTCTATTGAATCTAATTTGCTTTGGAATCTCATTTGCTCCATAGCTTGGAATTTTATACCCCGCATTCCCTGAGATAAAAATTACATTATTATTTTTTGCAGAATCTGCCCACCAGAGCATAAGAGTAGCATAATCTTGTGCTCCTCCGAAAGCCCAATAGAGTTGTGGAATAATGTAATCAATTGATTTATCTTGCATCCATTTAATTGCATCACAATAAATTACATTATAAGCATCCATTCCTGTAATTCCTGCCGGAACTCCATTTTTCCAGATACCAAAAGGACTAATTCCATAAGCTAAATATGGCTTAACAGAAAAAACTGTATCCTTCAACCTTTTTACAAAATTATTGATATTATCTCTACGCCAATCAGCAATATTTGTAAATCCTCTATTATATAATTGAAAAGTTTGCTGGTCTTCATTTGTTATTTGATTTGGTGGATACGGATAAAAATAATCATCATAATGAACTCCATCAATATTATATCTTTCAACAACATCCATTATAACTTTAATTATATAATCTTCCACTTCTGGCAAGCCTGGATTTAAAAATTTATAATTTCCTATTGTAATAATCCACTCAGGTTTTTGATTAGTAATATGATTTTGAGCTTGCAAATATTTCCCAACAGTTTTCACTGCACGATATGGATTAAACCAAATATGCAACTCCATTCCTCTTTTATGTGCTTCATCAATTGCAAATTGAAGTGGGTCATAATATGGATTTGGTGCTTTCCCTTGCTCCCCGGTTAGCCAATAAGCCCAAGGTTCATAAGGTGAGTTATAAACAGCATCACATTCTGTTCTGATATGAAAAAATATTGTGTTTATACCAGCATATTTTAATTGATTGAATAAACTGATAAGTTCATTTTTTTGTTCATCAACTGATAAGCCCGGCTTAGATGGCCAATCATAATTTTCAACAACAGCAACCCAACTACCCCGGAATTCATTTTTTGCATACTGCGCAATAATCATCAAATTTAGAACAAACAGATAAAATAAAATCTTTCGCATAATATCCCCCTATATTATAATTTGTATTATTAATTTAGTAATTATTTAACAAAATTTGAAATTAAATCTATAATAACTATAGTTTAATAATATGTTAAATCATAGCATTCTAATAAAAAACTGTTAACTGATTTTCTTAATTAAATATTTATTCATCTTGTAATTTATAAAATCAAACTTTTTTGAACTCTATAAAGTAATATTTTATTTTTTCTCATATTACATTTATATGAGGTAACTATAAAATTTTTGTTTATATTTTTATTGTTTGTCTCATTATCTTATCCTCAAAAAAAAAAGCAGTCAACAAAAAAATTACCGAAGCCAAGCTTATTGGTATTTTAGAAAAAAATCTTGAGGATAAAAATTACAACCAATTGCTATCTAATACGCTTCTTTTGAAAATAAATTATCCAAACAGTGTTGCTATTCCATATTTTTTAAGTATGAATTATTATAACACAAAAATTCAATTAGATTCTGCTGAATATTTCCTAAAATTGAGTGTTGAGAATAAATACCAGATGTTTAACTCACTATTTGCACTACCTTTGTTAGCTTTCAATGATTTAAAAGATTACAACAAAACTTATGAGTATGCCGATGATGCTTCTAACTTAAAAACATTATTTGGCGATACAAATACGATTAAACGCTCTGAGGTATGTTTTATCGCTGGATATATTTCTGAATATTTTTATAAAAACTTTGATAAAGCAAAACTCTGGTATTATTAGGCATATAAAGATAATCCAAATAATACCTATGGAATATATAACTTAGCATTGCTAAACTACAAAACAAAAAATTTAAACTTAGCCGATAAATACTTTAAAATTCTATTAACTAAAAATCATAATTTAAATAGAATACAACTGCAAGATGTTTATGAAATTTTATTTTATATAGCACAGAAGAAAGATAATTACTCAGATCTACTTAAATATACACAACTTGGTTACCCTTTGGCACCAAATATTTTTGTATTCTACTATGGGCATTATTATAATTATCAAAAAGATTATTATTCATTTATCAACAAATTTAAAAAAGTTTACAATAATTACCCAGAAGCCGATATAGCTTTTCAAATTGCTTATGGATATATGAAATTGGGGGATAACAATCAAACTGTTGATTGGCTTAAAATAGCTGCCCGCAAAGGACATTAAGAAGCACAACAACGATTAAAACGAAATGGTATAAACTGATAAATAATTAGGAGTTGTAAATGAACAAGATTATTTTATTATTTGTAGTTTATCTTACAACAATAGCCCAAAACAATAGTTTTTGAGATCTATCTTTTAACGAACCCAAAACAGGTAATGGCGTAGATGGTACAGTGGTAGATATAGCTGTTGTCGATGATAATATTTATATTGCAGGGAACTTTAAATATTTTGACATTTCTGAGCAAAAAAGTTATGCTACAAATTTTATCAAATACAATACTACAAATCATACATTTGAAAAATTAACACCAGATAATAAAAATTATTTTATAAATCAAGGTAATATTTCTGCCATAACAATTGTAAGTAATTACCTTTATTGTGCAGGGAGAAATTTAAGTTTTTATGATGGGAATAACTCTATCAGTGCTTATACTATGTTTAGAATAAATCTCAACTCTAAAGAATGGGAAAAAGTAGAAGTTGCCCCAGTAAGTTGAACAATATATAAAATGAAACTTATTGGCAATAGATTGTTTTTGGGAGGAAGATTTATAGGTAGCAATGAAATTCCGCTTCATAAAATTGGCTTCTTAAACATCAATAATATGCAATTCTATTCTCTTGGAAACGGAATAAACACAGCAAGCGATTCTTATGTTCGAGATTTTGACACAGATGGTGAAAAACTTTATGTTATCGGTGAATTCTCTAACTATTCAAATATAAATCGTGAAAATTTTGCTGTATTTAATTTAATTAAATTTCAATGGATTGATTATAAATTAGAAATCAATTATTCACCTGCATCAAGTATTGTATAACATAACGGAATACTTTATATTTCTGGAAATATACAGCAAATTACTTACAACGATACTATATATAATGTAAATCGTTTTTTTGAATTTGATCTAATTTCTAAAAAAGTAAATAATATCAATTTACCATACCACACAGACTCAATTACAAATATAACTCTTTATAAATTTGAGAACAATTTATTTTTGAATATTTCTCCATATTTTCTTAATCAACATACTTTTTTTCCTCTATGGGAGTATAATTTAATCAATAAAACTTTAACACCACTTAATATAAAATTTAATACAATTTATCCTTTAACTCTTGCTTATAATATAAGATTTTTAGATGTTGATAAATATGTTATCTACGGAGATTTTCTTTCCATAAACGATATACCACTATTTCGCATTGAATTATACGATAAGCAACAAGATTTGTTAATTCCTGTCGGCTCCAAAGGAGGTAAAGGAATTAATGGAAGAGTTAATGATATAAAACTATTCGTCAACAAACTATATTTAGCCGGTGATTTCGATAAAGTTCATAATTATTCGTTTAAAAATTTAACAATGTTGGATTTAAATACTTTCTATTATAAAGGTTATTTAGGCTATTATGATGAAGGATTAAAACCTATTGGCTCCTACTTAACTCTTCAACAGGATATTAACGGAAAAATAAATTCATTAAAAATAGATTCAAATTATATCTATATTGCAGGAGAATTTACCAAGATAAAAAATTCTAATATTTTCGGCCTTGCTAAATATAATTTAAAAAGCTGTCAATAGACAACTATTACAAGCGATGGCAACAACTACTGGATTGGAGCTACTAATTATTGAAAAAGAATTGATGATAACCTTTATTTTGGGACATCTAGTATTAACACATTAGGACAAACTCAAATTAAATATATAGGGAGATATAATATCAAGGAAAATAAATTATACTCAATAGAAATAGCAGAAAATAATGGGACAAATGGCCCAGTTTATACATTGGTTAAAATTGGTACTTATCTTTATGTTGGCGGTAAATTTACTACTGCTGGCACTATAAATTTCAAAAATATTGCCAAATTCAATCTTCAAACAAACACATGGGAACAAATTGCTTCACCCCCGTATGAAGGTCCTCAAGGTGAAATTTATACTTTATACTACAGCCCCTCAAGGAATAAATTATTTGTTTGGGGTAATTTCTCAAGTATTGGCTCATACATTACCAAAAATTTTGCGATATACGATTTAAACACAAATCAATGTTTACCTAATTCGACATACCTTTTTAATAGTTTCAATAACATAGTAAATCACATCGATGAAAAGGGTGATTATATAGTAGTTGGTGGTAATTTCACTCAAATTGATGGTAGTGGTTATAATGATAAATACTTTTACTCAATTGCTTTACATGATAATTCAACAAATACATGGCTTTCTCTCGGCACAGATAATCGACAATGGACAAGCGGACTCTTAACTAAATTTATTATAGATAATATTAAAATATATTTAGTTGGTGAATTTGATAATGTAAACTTATTAAATTCTATTGAATCAAAAAACATAGCTATTCTATCAAATAATCCTCTAATAAGCACTGAAAAATTCACATATAATTAAATCCTTCAAAGTGTATGATAATTACCCAAATCCATTCAACCCATCTACAAATATTAAATTTGATATTCCAAAACCAGGTTATATTATAGTAAATATATATGATATTACAGGAAAACTTATAATGACTACTTATAGTTGTTATACAGATAAACTAGCACATAATTTTCAAGTTGATATGAAAAATTTTACTTCAGGAATATACATTTATACAGTTGAATATAATAACCAAAGAATTAGTAAAAAGATGATATTATTAAAATAAAAAAAGGGGCAATTAAAAAGCCCCTTTTTATTTATAGATTAGATAAATCCTCTGCAACCTTTTCTGCGTGCCCATCAGCTTTAACATTTTTATAAACTTTTATAATTTTACCTTCTTCACCTATAATATATGTTGATCTTACTATACCAAAAGTTTTCTTACCATACATATTTTTTTCTTGCCAAACACCATATTTTTGTATTACTTCTTTTTCAGGATCTGAAAGAAGAAGAACTTTTAACCCGTATTTATCAATAAATTTTTTATGTGATTCGGGTTTATCTGCACTTATGCCAATAACAACAGCATTAATATTTTCAAACTTTGGAAAATTATCTGTAAATTGGCACGCTTCTTTTGTACATCCGGGTGTATCATCTTTCGGATAAAAATATAGAACAACTTTTTTACCTTTAAAGTCACTTAACTTATGCTGATTACCATGAGCATCTAATAGTGCAAAATCTGGTGCAATTTGACCAACTTCTAACATAATTCACCCATTATAATTTTTTTAATGTTTCTTTAATAGCCTCGTAATTGGGTTCATCTCCTGCATTTTCAAGAACTTCAACATATTGGATAACACCATTTTTATCAATTACAAAAGCAGATCTTTTCGCAACTCCTTTATAATCAAATTTACCAGGAGCAAAAACTTCATAAAATGCACCATATTTGGGAGCAACTTCTTTGTTAAAATCACTAAGCAAATTAAATGAAAACTTATGTTTATCATTCCACAATTTTAATGCAAAAGGACTATCAACACTAATTGCCAAAATTTCAGCATCTAGGTCCTCATAATCTTTCATACTATCTCTTGTGCTGCATAATTCTTTTTCACAAACACTTGTGTTAGCAAATGGAAAGAATAAAAGAACAATGTTTTTTTTACCAATCAAATTTTCAAGATTAACATCTTCCAAATTTTGATTTTTTAATGTAAATACGGGGGCTTTATCACCAACTTTAAGCATTTTGGTACTCCTTATTGTTTTTTAATACCTATTTTAACAGTCACTTGATATTCAATCTGTTTTTCTTGATTTAGTCTTCCGCGAATTTCTTTCACTTCAAACCAACTAATATTTAAATCTTTTTGAGTATCTTCTAATAATTTTTTAATGGCATCATCAACACCAATAATTGATGTTCCAACTCGAGTAATGATATCATAAACTGCCATTTTAACCTCTTGATTTTGTTTTCTATTAAACATAACAAAAAACTATAAAATAAAGTTCAACCTTATTTACTTATTTTTCTATTGAGAGGAAATCTTATAATAAATTTGCTGCCAGCATTGAATGTAGTTTCGATTTTAAAGTCCCCATCGTGCTTTTCAACAATATTTTCAATAATCTTTATATTTAAGAAAGGAACATTATTTTCAAATTTTTTCATTTCTTTAAGATATTCATTAACATTAACAGTTGTGATAAGTTCAAGAAACACATAATCTAAGAGTGAGCGAGTTTGTATAATTATACCAGCATTAGTAACTCTATAAGTTTCAACTGTTGATTTCACCAAAGCAAATATATTAGAAAGGATTTGAGTAATGAAATTGGGATTGCTAAGAATAGAAGGTAAATTATTATCGAGATCCAAAACACACTCTATTCGTAAATTGTCCAAAGTTGTTTTAATAAGAAAATAAAACTGGTTGATATGATAATTCAAATCACAGGGTTGATATTCATTTTTAACTTCATTCAAATTTGTAAATTTAACTAATCTTTTAATAACTTCCTGAATTTTAGCAACCTGATTTTTAATAAATTGTGCCCCTTGATTATTTGATGATGTAAACATCATATCGACATAGCTAACAATGTTTTGTAGTGGAGTTAAAATTTCTTCTACAAACCCTTCAGTCATTTCTCCAATTGTTGAATATTTAGTATCATTTGCGAGTTTTGCTTGATAAATTTGCAAATTATTAATTGTACTATTTAATTTATCTTTGAGAATTTGTTTATCTATTTTTTGCATTGTAATATGTAAGTATGCTTGAACAATATTGACATAGATTTCAGAAAAATCATTTTCTGATATATCTGTTATAAGAACAAATACACCTCTTTTTTTTTTATTTTCTTCGATAGGTACAAAGCACATTATATTATTAGAATTATCATTTAATAATTTATTTTCCGGAATAATAGCATGTTTTTTATTTTCAAAAATCCATTCAAAAACACCAGTTTTTTCTGCAAGGATCATTTTCTCAATCAACTGAGAGCGGCTTCTGATAAGAGGAATTAATTCGTCTGCAGCTTCGTTAATTAGAAAAATATTGGCATCAAACACATTAAAATATTTTTTAAGAGAAAGGATAAAATGGTTGATTATACTACCAATATCGTCAATTGAGGTAATCTGTCTTATAAATTCATTAATATTTTGTGCAAACAATACATACTTATCAAGAGACGGATTAAAACTTTGTTTATTCTGAAAAAAAGGGTTATCTCCTAGACTGTATGTATTGTCTTGCACAATTCGCATTCATTGACTCATCACAAACTATTAATTATTAAGTTATTTTTAAGCTTTCGTATTGTTTAACAAAGATATCTTTATAATCTTCAATAAATTTATCTAACTGTACTTCATCTTGAATTTTGAAAATTTCAAGCACAGATTTTTCGATTTGTAAATCTTTATCCCATGCAAAATCTCCTATGCCCAATCTATTAGTCATATAATCAGCAAGATGAACAACAGCTGTAAGAACTCTATTTTCTGTAGCTTTTTCAGGTGTTTCATGATTTAAGACAGTATCAACTAGTGATGGAGGTAAATTCCATTTTTCAGCTAAAAATTTACCAATTTCTCTGTGTGTTAACCCTAAATTTTCAAGTTCAGCTTCGTAATAAGTCCAACCATTTGTTTCGACATCTTTACAAATTTGCTCAAAAGCAGTATGGAAAAATTTATGGATAACTGTTATACCTAAATCATGCAATAACCCAGCTATAAAAGCTTCTCCACCAATGCGATAACCTAAATCTTCTGCTACTCTTTTAGCAGCAACACCTGTAATAACTGAGTGAGCCCAGAACTTTTTCTGATCAAGATTCTTATCAGATTTAATTTTAAATGATTCAATCATAGAAAGTGCAGTAACAATATTTTTGATATCGCCATACCCCAATATTAAAATAGCAAATTCTATGGTAGAAACTTTTCTCGGTAAACCATATAAAGGAGAGTTTGCAATTGATAAAATTTTTGTTACTAATCCTTGATCTTGACTAATAACTTTACTGAGCTCAGCTGTAGTAGTAGTTGGCTTTGCTAATAATTCAGAAACTTCCATCATAACTTTAGGAATTGATGGTAAGTTATAAACATTAGAGAGTATCAATTCTGTTTTCTCTCTTTTTTTTGCAATTGTAGCTGGATCGCTCATCATATTATTAACCTTTTTTTTTTATTTCATATACGAAAGTCTTAGTTTTAATTCATTCAATATTTTTGAATGTAACTGGGAAACTCGAGGTACACCCAAATTCAAAACTTCTGCAATTTCCTTGAAAGATAAATTTTCATAATAATAAAGAGTTATAATAAGCCTATCTCTTTCATTCAATTCCATAATTAATTTTTCAAGTTTTTCAATAGTATCATTATCATCAGCAATTTCATCTGGTAGCTTAATATTTTGATCTGCTACAACTTCATAAAGTTGTGCATCATCATCTTCATCCATAGATTGATTTAAAGACAATGTTGTATAGTATGTATTTTCATCAGGATTATCTGTTTTTATTTTATCCTGTAATTTTCTAACTTCATCAATAATTTTACCACGAATCCTCTGAATTGCATAAGTTTCAAATTTTGTACCATAATCAGGGTCAAAACGATCAATTGCCTCACTAAGTCCTTCAATTCCAAACTGGAAATAATCCTCTTCTTCTATTATAGGTATTTTACCTAATTTTATATTATTGATAACATAATATACTAAATTTGTATAATTTAAAATAATTTTTTGTTTCAATTCAACAGTTGGATTAACTTTAAACTCTGCCCAAAGTTCCTGATTTATTTTATCCTGATTTTTCATTATCTTCCGATGTAACTGAATCGAATAAACCTTTAATTTGTGCATTCTGTGCTTCATTAACCTTATCAAATTCTGTAAGATCATCAATCAGTTTTTCTTTTTCACTTGCATATTGTTTATCAAAACTAATTTTATTGATAAACCTTACTACTAGGATAAAAAATATATTTAATAATATTGTTACTGCAATAAATATAGCAAAGGATTTCCAAAGAACTTCTAAAGGTGATTTATACATTTGTGAAAATATAATAATAAAAATAAAAAAAAATAAGAGCCCTATATTTAAAACAATTTTGTGCATTAGTAAACAAAATTCCAAATTTAAATTATTAATATAATATAAAATACAAAATTTAGCTTTATTATACAAAAAAACAATTAAATTTGCAAATTTTTTCTAATTTCCTGTTTATTAAAAAAAAAGCAAGTTGGTTTCCCAACTTGCCTATTAAATTAAGATCATCTTTCTATTTAATCAGCAACATCTTCTTTGCTAAGATCTTATTATTAAATTCTAATTTGTAAATATACATACCAGTTGATAAATTACCAGCATTAAATTCAACTGTATAATTGCCAGCATTTTGATATACATTAACAAGAGTTGCCACAACTTTACCACTAATATCATAAACTTTAAGTGTTACCAAACCATTTTCTGGAATACAATAATTTATTTTTGTTGTAGGATTAAATGGATTTGGATAATTTTGTGCCAAATAATAACCAGAAATCTTATTATCTTTATTAGTAACTTCGTTTCCTACTAATTTTTTGAGATCTACTCTCAACAAACTACCTTTTTCATTTGCTGCATATAAATATCCACCATCATAGAACAATGATGTTACTCCTGTTCCCATTAAGCCCAAAGACATTGCAACAGAACTATTACTTGTTGGATCTACAATTTGATAAATTCCATTATACCATGCACTTGCATAAATTTTGCTACTATCATCAATTACTAATGAATAAATATACTCTCCAGTTAACGAATTGTTTAGCACTGTCCAATTAGCGCCTTCATTACTTGAATAATATACGCCATTACCAAAGGAACCAGCAAAAATATTATCATTTGCATCCACTGCCAATGTCCAAATATGGCGATATGAAATATCTAATTGGTTCCAGGTCATACCCATATCTGTTGATTTATAAATACCGCCACCAAATGTTGCAGCATAGATATTATTTTTTGAATCTTTTGCAAGCGATTGAACTGCATTAACTTCAATTTGTCCACTTTGTGACCATGTGTTACCCATATCTGTTGATACATAAACACCTTTTCCCCAAACTGCAGCATAAATCTTATTATCAACATTAACTAAAGAACGGACATCATTATTTTTAATATTATTATCATTAACAAAATTCCAGGTATTACCTTTATTAGTTGAGTACAATATTCCTTTTTCGTATGCAGCATAATAAATAGTATCTTTTACTAATAATGACCAGATAAAATTAACGGATGTATCACTAAATAAAAGTTGTTTATTTTGTCCATCTTTATCGAATACATATATGTTTCCGCCCCATGTACCAGATAAAATTTTGTTATCATTAGTTGCTGTCATATCCCAAACAATATCATCTTCTGTAAATTGACCAATGCCTTGCCATGTTGTAGATGAATTTCCTGGAATAACATCTGGTTCTTCAATTTCTTGAACTATAAGAGTTGCTTTAGCTGAATTATTAGAATTATTCTCATCAGTTTCACCTAAATTAAGCAATGAAGCTGTATTTTCGATTTTTGTAGCTACAGGTATATTGCCAACAAATGGGTCCCAATTAAATTGCCCAGAACCATACATATTTTTCACAAAAACCTGTCCTTTAATAACCCCAGCTGGAAATTCTAATTCAGCATCTGGTGCAATAATAGAACCTAAAACAGCAATACCTGATATTTTAAGTTGTTCAGCTTCATAGAAATTGTAAATTACATTTCCGTATGCTGTACCATTAACAGTATGATCACCTGTCCACGATACATTTTTACCTTTAATATTAACTACTACAACCGAACCATTTGGTGCATTTACATTAACTGTATTAGCTTCAGAAAGTGTATCGCCGTTGATGTTAAAAATATTTAAGATAGGATTCTTTCCTGTAAGAGTTAAAGCACCATATTGGAATTTAATAGTTCCATTTTGTTTATAATTTTTTAATTGGTTAGATAAATTAACAATATGGTTTTTAGCAGCAACGAAATCAAATCTTGCCGTATCACGAATTAATTCACCATCATGAATACCTACATAAATTGATGGTAAATTTGTAGTACCACCATATACAACATTTCCGCCAAATACACCACCACCTAAAAATATTAAATTACCACCAACAATAAGAACATCAGGAACAACAACTTCTTGTTTTGGTGCAGGATGTGTTAATTTATAACCAACACTATATTGATCTAAATAAGCATTTCCTTGTACTGCTAATTTACCTTCAACATCAGCAGATGGCTGGTTAATATCACCAAAGACAACTAAATTAAAATCAGATACAGGTCCAAAGTTTGCACCACCCTGAAAAAGGTTAATTTTACAAGTAATACTAAGTGTAGCTGTTTGATTTTTTGCTAAAGCACCAATATTCCAAACTCCAGCTACAAAGTCATAACTTCCATGGCTTGCGTTAGATGATATATATTCCAATCCTGCTGGCAATATATCTGTTATTTTAACTTTTGTTGCATTATCGGGTCCATTATTTTTTGCAGTAACAGTAAATATAATATTATCATTATTATTAGGATTATTGTTATTCACTACTTTATTAATTTCAATATCTGTATAATATAATTTACTTTCTGGATCTGTTGGTGGTAATGAATCTATATTAGTGGCATCTGTTGGATTTGTTGAAACATAAAAAATACAATCATTAAAATCTTTATCAGAACCATTGTCGTTTCTTATATCTTCAAATGATAATATAATTTTGCCACTTAATGAATCATTCAATATAATAAAATGTTTTTTAAGTGTATCATTAGCCTCTGGATTAAATTTAGAATCTGAATATAATACCCAATTACCATTAGTGATTTGAGAACCACTCCAACCATTTGCTATAATAAAAAATGCAATAACAGTATTTGCAGGGAAATTACCAATTTTTACTTTATTGCCTGGCTTTAATCCGCCACCACTATTTATTTTAGAAGAATTAGGAAAGATAACAGTATAATTTGTTATCTGACTAACATTCTGTGGAGGATTTGAAACAGGATAAGTATAAAAACCTAATACATTTCTGTAACCAGCTTCTTCACCGACAAAAGTAACAAACACATCTGCTTGTTTTGTCAATTTCAATTGATAATCTTGTATTAATTGTGGTTTCCTTACAAATAAATTTTTGTTTTCAGGCAAAGTAGCTTTAATACGATTTAGTAAATCATTTGGTATAATATCACCAACTACTTCTAAATAATTAGGTACGCCCTGAGAATTCCAAGTTCCTAAATATTGCAAAGGTAATGTTGTAGAATTAGGAACTTGCTGTGAAAAAAGAACTAATGGAATAAAAAAGAACAAGAAAAATTTTGCTATTTTCATAAATATTACCGTAAATATTTGATTATTAAATATAATATAATAAAAAAATAAATGCTGTATTATTAAATATATATTATTTTTATATTAACTTGTATTAGATATATCACATTGCAACATTATTCTTCCAAAGTATTTAACTGGATAAAAATAAACCTTATAATTTTTTTTTCTATCGTCTAAATATTATATTTAAGATTTAAATTAATATTTTTTAGGAACAATTTATGATAAAGGCTATATACGGTACAAAGGATATTTTCTCGCCTGAAGTTTTTAAATGGCAACAAATTGAACAATTAGTACGCAATGTTTTTAAAAATTTTAATTACCAGGAAATTAGAACACCTATTTTTGAAGAAACAAGTCTTTTTAAAAGAGGCATAGGAGATTCAACCGATATTGTCGGCAAAGAAATGTATACATTTACAGATAAAGGTGGAACTAGTCTTACTTTAAAACCTGAAATGACTGCTGCTGTTGTTAGAGCATATATTGAACACAATTTTTACAAACAATCTACTTTAGATAAATTTTATTATATCTCCCCTATGTTTCGCCAGGAAAGACCTCAAGCTGGAAGATTAAGACAGTTTCATCAATTTGGTGCTGAAGCTTTAGGTGTAAAATCCCCTGAACTCGACGCTGAAATGATATATGTAGCATACTATATTTTGAAATCTTTCAATTTAAAAAATTTAGCCGTAAAAATTAATTCTCTTGGAAAAAATAAAGAACGTGAAATTTTCAAAAATGAACTCAAACAATATCTTTCATCAAAGCTTAATCTCTTATCAGAAGATAGTAAAAAAAGATTTGAAACGAATGTTTTAAGAATTTTCGATAGCAAAGACCCAAATGATATTGAAATAATGCAAAATGCACCCAACCTCCTCGAATATATCGATGAAGAAAGTAGAAAACACTTCGAACAAGTACAAAAATTATTGAACTTACTAAATGTTCCTTTTGAAATAGACCATAAACTAGTACGCGGTTTAGATTACTACACTGAAACAACATTTGAAATTACAAGCAGTTCTGTTGGTTCACAAAGTGCTCTCTGTGGTGGTGGTAGATATGATGGCTTAGTTAGTCAGTTAGGTGGTCCTGAAATTCCTGGTGTAGGTTTTGCTGCAGGTATTGAAAGAATTCTTTTAGCAATTGAAAATGAAAAGTCATACGAATTCTCTATACCTTGTTTAGATTATTATATTGTAAGATTGGATAATAATCTAATAGACAAAGTTTATTACTATACTACACTCCTAAGAAATAAAAATTATACAGTAGATTGTGATTACTCAAATCGAAGCGTAAAAGCACAAATGAGAGAAGCTAATAAAGCAAATGCAAATTATGTAATTTTTATAGGCGGCGAAGAATTTACAAATGGTCAATGTTCAATTAAAAATATGAAAACTGGCGAACAAAAACTTATACCTCTCGATGAAATTCAATATTTATAAAATTTCGCTATGATGAAGCTCATTACAAAATATTTTATATTGAGCTTCATTTTTTTTAATTTTATCTTTGCCCAAACTTCTTTTTATTCCAATCTTTATCAGCATTATCCACAATCTATTTTTAATTCTAGCGTTGAGAAAAAAATTTCAAATATTTACTGGAATAACAATCATCAATATTCATACAAAGAATCAAACTTTTTATTTAAATATAACCTTAACAATAGCAATAACAATTTAAATTATTCATCCAATAAAACAAAACAAGAACTTTTATCTTTCACTTCATTCATAAATTATGAGTTTGAAAATAATTTTAATCTTGGTACTTCTATAAATTATAATTACAATTTTGATAATGCGTCTAAATTTTTAAATAAAGACAAAAATAACACAATTTCCTTTTTGCCATCATATAAGCTTAATAACAATAGTATATCCCCAATCATTGGATATTCTTATCAACAACAATCGAGTATCACCAATGAAGGTATAAATTTAGGCTGGTTATTAGAAAATCATCAACCTATTTATTTAGATGATGACGCACAACTAGATTATACATCTTTCTATTTTATAGAAAAATTTCAAAAATTTGATAATCAATACAATAATCATGAAGTAAACTTATCTTTCAACATTAACAACTTTTTTATCAATCAATTTAAAATTAATTTCTATAATTATAACAAATCTAATCATTTATTCGAAAAAGATACTTATTATCTTCAAAAAAGAGATGACAAAAAATTTTCTTTATTTAATACAATGAATTTTGAATTTGATAACCTAAGAGTTAGTTTGAACTCTTCATACATCAAAAGAAATACCAATAAAACAAAAGATATAAGCCTACCCAAGACTATATTTGATATTAATAGTAATTTAGAAGAAACACAATATTTAATTGAGCCAAGTTTTACATATCAAGCCAACAAATTCAATATTCTTCTCAAATTATTATTTTTAGAAAAAGATAATATTTATACTTCTAAACCTCAAGAAAACACAGAATTATCTCTTATTACCAGCAAAAGAAAATATGACGAAATGAATAACAATATTAGCAAACAATATAACTTTATATCTCAGATCTCTTATAATTTTACACCCAATAACCAGCTAACAATTTTATTTGTTAACAATAAATTTCAATATGATACCCCAAGTGATTTAAATTTTGATGATAGAGATGAATTGCAACAAATTTTAAATTTATCATTTAAAAGTAAACTATCCAAACAATTTTATTGCAAAACTTATGCGGAAATAGGACAAGATATATTTTCTTACATTAAAAGTCAAAAAAGTTCTTATAATTATACCAGTAAAAAAATAAAATTTGGTTTTAGTACTTATTTTGCAAGTAACCAAATTATAAATAGATCATTAACTGAGGTATTTACTACTTATACAATTATGAAATATTCTCAAAATAACAATGATTTTATAATAAGGCAATATTCTTTTGAAGACTCATTAAAAATAAATTTCGGCACAATATTTGATATAATATTATTAACTAACTTAAGAATTAATGAATTAGGCGGTTTAGACTGGCGATTATTCAGAATGTTTCCTCAAAGGAAAATATATGAATTATTCTATAACCCTTTATTTTCTTTTAAGTTAGATAAGAATAATAGCATTTATGTAGGCTTAAAAAATTATTACTCGCATAGATATGTCTACAGTAACAATAGTTATAAAAAAGAATATGATTTCAAAAATTTGTCTCCAAATATTGGCATAATCTATAGTTGGGACAAAATAAAATTTGATAGTAATTTTGAATATGAAAATAATTATTATCAAAAATATAAAACTACAAATATAAATTATTCATTAACAATTAGAATGTTATTAAATTGAAAACATTTGAATTCATATTGACATCAACAAGTGAGAATTTACATATTTTTGAATTAGAATTATTGGAAATACTCCAACAGAACACAGAACTTTCAAGTCACCAAATAAATGAATTATCTTTAGCGGTGATAGAAGCAGTTGGAAACGCAATTAGGCATGGCAATAAATTTGATAAATCGAAATATGTAACAATTTTAATAAAAATATCCAAAAAAATTATATCTATTACCGTTAAAGATGAAGGCGAAGGTTTTGATATCAACAAAGTTGATGATCCCACCAAACCAGAAAACTTACTAAAAACAAGTGGCCGTGGAATCTATATAATGAAAAATATTATGAAGGAATTCTCTGTTCATTCTAATAAAAATGGTACTACTGTTTTAATGAAATACTTCCTTAGTTAAAGGAATTATCACCTTTACACTTGTCCCTATTTTTATATTTTCAATTATTATTTTACCATTTAATTTTTCAAGAAAATATTTAATCAATTCATAACCTATTCCAATTCCCAATTCCTGATTGGTTCCAGATGAACTTACTATATTTTCGTTGTTATATATTTTTTGAATTATTTCTTCAGTTATACCTTTACCATAATTAATGATAGTAACTTCTAAATTGTTATTATTAGGTAAAATATTAATATATAATTCAGATTTTTCATTAGCAAATTTTATTGCATTTGATAATATATTTCTAATTATAGTTCTAAGGTAGTGTTTGTTTGTATTTATATGTTCAATTTCACAATTTAATTTAACTGATAAATTTTTTGTAGTAATGTGAGAATTAAAAAATTCCAAAATATCATTAATTAAACTTCTAATATCTGTTTTTTCGATACTGGTATATGTTTCATTAGATTGCATTTTAGCCCATTCTATCAAATTTTCAAGTAGATCAATAGAATTATATGCACTCATACTTATATAATTTAATTTTTCTTTCAAATAACTATCATCATATTTAGTTTTTAATAATTCAGAATAAGAATAAATAAGTGATATTGGATTTCTTAAATCATGCCCAATAACTTTAATTATCATATCCTTTAATTTTATAAGTTCTTGATTAGTTTCTTGTTGTTTTTTAAGTTCTTTGTAATGTTCCTTTAATAAATTATTTTGTTCTTCTAATAATTTCTTCTGCTCCTGTATTTGTTTTCTGGAACTTCGAATTTTATAAATTAAATAAAAAGAAATGATAAGAAGCAGAAAAATTATAAATATAATAGTGTATGTTATATTTAAGCTATGAGTAACAATTTCTTTGTCTTGATAAACTTTTGATATTTCCTTGTTTTTGGCATCAAGTAAGAGATTTTTTTCAAGACTATAAATATAATGAGCGTTGATTTGATTTATTAATTGTTGGTAAATTCTATTATATTCTTCAAGTTCTATAACGGCTTTTTGCAAATTACCTAATTTATAATAGATTTTGTATTTTTGATAATGTATATCTTTCAAGAGTGATAAACTTGAAATTTTTTCAGCTAAAATTTTTGCAGAATCGGCATAAATTAACGCATCTCTTAATTTGTTTAAATTAAAAAAGTACAAACTTCTAAGCCTATGATTTTCTCCAACAAATAGTAAATTGGAAAAACTATTTTTGAAAAAATTATAAGAATCATTTATAAATTTATAAGCCTTTTCATTCATATTATTTTCAAGATATATTGCAGCTACTCGCATTTTAACTTCATTCAATATTGCAAAAGTTTTAATACTATCATAAATTTTCATTGATAAATAATAATATTTTAATGCACTATCAATCATATTTTGTTTATGGAAATAAAAAGCTTTCGATTGTAAGGAATATCCAATAGGGAAAGCATAGTTTTTGATAAGTGCTATATTATAGGCTGAATCGATATATTTTCTACTTGTAGTAAAGTCTTGTATATTAACGTAAGATAACCCTAAATTTATTAATGTATTAATGAAACTCTTTTCATTATTTTATCTTCAGGGTATTTTTTTAGGCTCTCGATAAAAGTACTTACGGCTTCTTTATAATCGCCTTGTTGGTAATATGCACATCCTAAATTCATCAAATATAGATAGCTTCTATCGATTGGATAATAATCTTTGTATTCAATAGAATTGATAAAATTTTCAATGGAATTTTGGTAATCAGCTTTTCTTAAATAATTTAACCCTAATTGGTTATAACTAGTAGAAAAATATTTCTTTTGTTGTGAAGCCAACCAAAAATCATGTGCTAGAGAATGATAATATATAGCACTATCATTATTTTCAATTTTGTCAAATACATCTCCAATACGATTATAAGAGTAAGCTATAAGTGTATCATCTGACTTTTTCTTTGCAAAATTATTTAATTCTTTTGCAAATTTAATCGCCTGATTATAATTATTATCATTATAAGCTGTTTGATATTTTTGAATTATTGATTCTACAAAAATATTACATTACTTGTGTTTATTTTCGGGTGTTAGGTAAATATATAAACTTATTATAAGTATTAAAATTATCAAGGCAGGAATTATTTTAAGTAAAATTTTTTGCATATCCTCTAATAAACTCATCAACCTTTAGCAATTTTGAGTTCTCCGGTTTTATTTCTAATACTGATAAATAAAAATCTTTTGTTGCAATATAAAAATTATTTTTATCAATAATAAATATTTTATCTTTTGAAACTTTTATATCAGTTACATTAGATTTCAAAATTTTATAGAGTTTATTATTATGAGTAAAAAAAGCACCTGGTGTTGGGCTTAATCCTCTTATCAAATTGTGAATTTCCAATGCTGATTTATTCCAATCTATTTGGCACAACTCTTTTGTAATTTTGGGAGCAGGAGTAGCAAGCGTATCATCTTGCTTTTTAAGAATCACTTTATTATTTTTTATTACCTCAACCGTCTCAAGAACTAATTTAGCTCCTTCAATAGCCATTTTATTATATAAACTTTCAAAATTATCTTCTGGATTTATAATAATTTCTTTTTGTAAAATTATATTACCGGTATCAACTTTATCTTCGAGAAAAAAAGTTGTAAGCCCTGTAATTTGGTCTCCATTAATTAAAGCCCATTGAATAGGAGCAGCTCCTCTATATTTTGGTAAAAGTGAACCGTGCAAATTGAATGCACCTTTTGTTGGTATTGTGTAAACTGCTCTGGGTAAAATTCTGTAAGCTACTACAATAAATAAATCTGGTTGAATGCTTTTAAGTTGATTTATAAAACTTTCATCCTTTAAGTTATCAGGTTGTAAAATTTTTAAGTTATGTTGAAGTGCAAATTCTTTAACAGGAGAATAAGATAATTTTAAGCCTCTTCCCTTGGGTTTATCGGGAACAGTTACAACTGCTTCTATTTTATAATTATTTTCGATTAAACTTTTTAATGGATAAACTGCAAAATCTGGAGTACCAAAATAAACTATTTTCATTTAAATAACTTCCTCTCTTTATCTGTAATTGGATAATGTGTTTCAATTTCCCTACGAGCAATTTTAATTAACTCTTTAGAAATTTTACTTTTGTCTCTTTTGTTAACCTTATCAGTGAAAAGAACTCCCATTAAATGATCATACTCGTGCTGGATAACCCTGGCTAAAAAATCATCTCTTTCGAGTAATTGTTCATTTCCATTAATATCTAAATATTTAATAGTTATACCCACAGGCCTTTCAACTTGCCCCTGGATATAAGGAACACTTAAACATCCTTCTTTCATAAAATCAGTTTCATCAGATTTATAAATTATTTCTGGATTTATAAAAACCATAGGTTTTAACTTTTCGAATCCTTCAACGGGCGAAACATCTATTACAAAAATAGATTTATCTAATCCAACCTGATTAGCGGCCAAACCGATACCATCCGCATTGTACATAGTTTCGAACATATCATTAATTATATCTAATAACTTTCCGTCAATGTTATCAATTTTTTTCGCTTGTTTTCTCAATATATCATCACCATAAACTGTAATTGGTAATATTGCCATTTTATATATCTCCTTGTGTTGTATAATCTAATTCTTCAGCTGTTAAATCTTTATAAAGCTGTACTTGTGTTGAATAAAAAAACAACTTTATTAAAATTCTACCTAATATAATTATTTGTTGTATTATAAATATTAGAATTAAATAATAATCTTGTTTTGGAATATAAACATCAACAATATTATATATAACAGCTAATACAACTCCTAAAATTCCAACTATCATAAAAGTGGTAAAAATCTTACCAAAATTATAGTATATAAATTTTATTGTCCACCAATATTGTTTAAGAACTTCATTTTTATTCAATATAGCCAAAGAAACTTTGGTATAATCTGAAATAATATTTACAATTATAATTAATAAGAAACCAAATAATAAACAAAGAAATTTCAAAAAATATTCAAAATCTTTATTTTCACTTTCAATAAATATGTAAGTTAGTGATTTGTTAAGTAATATAAATACTTGAATTATTATCATAATCAAAGTAAAAGAGATAAGAAAAACTTTAAAGAATCTTATAAAATATCTAACACTACCATAAAAAAAATCAAGGTGATGAGCTTTAGTATCATGATTATATACAGTAACAATTCCGCCAATCAAAAATAACTGAACTAACAAGTAAACAAATCCAGCTGGAATTATAAAATACTCATACTGTTCAAAATTAGTACGATACAGAGCCGCAATCTGGAAAAACCAATCGAAATCATAATGAGAAGCAATATAAAATGAACTTATTGAATTTGATAAGGTTACAACAGCCAAATAATAAAATGGTATTGTTAACACAATGCCAAATATGATATTCACTATCCAAAATAGCCAGATAAATTTAATATTTCTAAATAAAATCTTAACGCTATTAGTTAATATAACACCAAGTTCTTCTCTTATTTTCAAAAACTCATTCATCCAATACTCCCTAAAACAATCAAAAAGTTTTCTAAGTAGAAAAATAATCTACTCGAAATTGTAATTGCTCCGTAATATGTTTTTTCCATTAAATAAGAATTATCCGAAAAGTTATAATCTAGAAGATTTTTTCTTTGATTATCAAGCACAAATGCAATAATTTTATCTTTAGAAAAGATATTGTAATAGGACCATTTCTTCTTATAATTAAATGGTACTTGTAAAGTATCACCTTTCTCTGTATAATATATTAAATCAACAGGTAAAGCAGCATCTCCTTGATTTTCTATTACTACTTTATAATTATTATTATCTTTTAACACTTTTGTTATTCTATAATTACATGCTTTGTTTGAATAAAATACATCTTCGATAGCTCTTCTTAAGCTAGAATAATCATAATAAATATCATTTATAATATCGTAGGAATAATTTTTATTTTCTTTATCATATTTGTATAAAGTTTTTAATTTTAATGATAAATAATCACCCATAAAATTTTGTATTGTATGGAAAAATATTTCAGGTACAACACTATAAACATAATCATCTTGATTTAATTCTTTTAATATTTTATAGTCATCTAATAAATTATATGATTTAGACGATTTATAATATTTCATCAGTGTATTAGTATAATAATTTTTTTCATAATCCCCTATAGTATAAATGATAGGAATATGCATAAATGAAAGGTAATTAATTCCATTTACTTCTAATATTGAAAAGAGATTTATTTTTTCTTTAGGATTTCCAAAGAATTTACTTTTTATATTGGAGGCTAAAAAGTTATTTAACCCTTTTTCCTTCCAGAGCTTTTTATTGTTTGGCGAAATGTAATAATTAAAATATTGACTGGTTGCTTTTTCAATTATATCTTGATTTATCTTATATTTAGTAAAATAGGTATATTTTTGTAATTTAAGAACTATAAGATTATCAAAATCATTTTCAATTTTACTTGTAATAGGTAAATCAATATAATTTAAAATTCTATATTTGGGTTCGCCAATATATTCTGATATGTAATTATAAAAATTTTTGATAAATGTTGTTAAACTATCAATATATTTTTCATTTTGTTTTTGATAATATAAATTAACAATTAGATTATCATTGATACTGATTTTTTTAGAAAGAATATTTCTGCTTAAAAATAAAACCACATCAGCATAATTATTACCAAATAATGAAACAAAAGAAGTATCGCTATTAATTTTGTAACTATAAGTCAATAAATTACTTATGACAAAATAATTTTTATGTGCTTTAACCTTAATATTGTAATTTGCATTTAACGGGAAATTTGGTTTTACATAGAAATCCTTAAAAGACCAAAAATCTTTTTCTTTAACATGATAATAATTTAAGTTATCATATTTAAGAGTGTATTTAATGGTAAATTTTATTAGGGTATCATTATCTTTTAAATTAAACATTATGTGATTATTTTGTATTTTGTAATCAATTCCAAAAGTATGGATTGATATTATTTGATTTATATTTGAAGGTAATTTAAAGATATTGTAGGACTTATTTGAAATAAAGTAACTAAATGATTGTCTAATAATTGGGGAATTTTTGATAAAATCAACATCGATTTCTATATAAGGTGAAAAGTTTTTTTTAGTATAATCTTGTTTGTAAATAAGATAATTAGGTTTAACAAATTCAATTTTTGAAGTTAAATAATAATAATAACCAAAACTGATAAATATAAGAACAATAAAAATTACTGTAAAATTTAGGATTAAAATTTTTTTTATCGATTTCATATAATTTATTCAAATAGAGATGAATGTTCCAAATTAATGTTAGAAAAACCAAATTTTTTATAAGCAAGTTCTGTAGCTTCTCTTCCCCTTGGAGTTCTAATAAGAAATCCTTTCTGAATCAAAAATGGCTCATAAACTTCCTCGAGTGTACCGGGATCTTCGTTTACAGAAATAGCCAGGCTTTTTAATCCAACAGGTTTACCTTTAAATTTATCAATCAAAGTAAGTAGAATTTGTTTATCCATATCGTCTAAACCATCTTCATCAATATCTAAAGCATTTAATGCATATTGAGCGATATTAATATCTATGATATTTTTATTTTGATAATCTGCGAAATCACGTGTTCGTTTAAGCAATCTATTAGCAATTCTAGGAGTGCCTCGAGATCTTTTAGCAATTTCCAAAGCGGCATTAGGTTCTATTGAAATATTCAGTAACTTAGCAGATCTTATAACAATTTTTTGTAGAATATCTGGCGTATAATAATCAAGCTTTACTTTTATTCCAAACCTATCTCTTAATGGGGCTGTAAGTAACCCTGCTCTTGTGGTAGCACCAATTAGAGTAAATTTAGGTAGTTTAATTTGAACAGAACGCGCTGCTGGACCAGAATCAATAACAATATCTATTACAAAATCTTCCATTGCTGAGTAGAGATATTCCTCAACAACAGGATTAAGACGGTGGATTTCATCAATAAATAGAACAGATTTTGGCTCAAGATTAGTTAAAATACCCGCTAAATCACCCGGTTTTTCCAGTACAGGACCCGATGTAATTTTAATCGGAACTCCCATTTCTTTTGCTATGATATTGGAAAGAGTTGTTTTACCAAGTCCGGGAGGTCCTGTTAACAAAGTATGATCAAGACTATCACCTCTTTTAAGTGCAGCACCTATAAAAACTTTAAAGTTATCAACTATTTTTTGTTGACCTATAAATTCATCAAAACCCTTTGGCCTTAAACTTATATCAAGTATTTCATCTTCTTTATTTGGTATGTTGTTTAAATTTTCGTTACGCATAATTATTAATTATTATTTTTACAAAAATAAAAAAACTTTTTGATATAATAAATTTTGATATTAATATCGCAATTATATTAGTTTTCGTTTACTTAAACATATGCAATTATTTTTATCTAATAAATTGCTATATTTTTTTTAATTAAGAAAAATCTATTTAATTTTTAATAAAATTATATTATTTTGCAAAATAGAATTTCATTAATGGGGGGAAAATTATGTTAAATTACGTTTGGTTATTTCTATTGTTGTTTGGCATTTTTATTGGAATTACTACAGATATTTCAGATAATCTAAAAGAAAAATATCCTAATTATAAACAAATTACCCTTTCTAAATTTGATAAAATCAATGATGAAATTTCTTTCGCGCTTTATAAAAATGAGCTTAATTATTTATTTGGAATAAATAATAAAGATAGTTTAATATTTAAAGGAAAGGTTAAAACTGCAGGGATTAAAACAATAGCACAAGTTAAACTTTCCAGTGATGCTCCTGAAATTCTTAAAAATATGGCTAAATCATCAGGAGATATTGATGATATAGAAGCATATATATTCACACGAAATGATAAAAAAATTTTAGAATTTGAAAAAGTAAATTATATCAAAATTAAAGAAACAACAAATGCTGTTATCAAAAGCGCGGAAACAGCAGTAGAAATAGCTATTGGATTAATTGGAATTATGGCCTTTTGGTTAGGATTAATGAAAATAGCTGAAGCATCTGGCTTGATAAGAGTAATTGCTAATTTTGTTAAACCAGTAACAAAATTTTTATTTCCTGATGTACCTTCAGATCATCCCGCTATTGGTGCAATAGTAATGAATATGTCTGCTAATATGCTTGGGTTAAGTAACGCCGCAACTCCATTTGGATTAAAAGCTATGAAAGAATTAAATGAAATCAATCCTGATAAAACTCAAGCATCAAATGCAATGTGTACTTTTTTAGCAGTAAATACAGCAGGGTTTACACTTATTCCAGCTACAGCAATTGCTGTAAGAGCAGCTGTAGGAAGTACAAATCCATCTATTATTATTGGTACGACAATGTTCGCAGCAATTTGCTCTACAAGTATGGGTATTTTTTCTGTAAAACTATTAGAAAAGTTTTATACACCAAATTTCAAGTTTATAAATTATATAAAATCAAACTTGAAGTTTATTTTTAGTTTTATCGTTGCTCTATCAATTTTAATTGCTTTAATAACTTCCGGTATATTCAATAAGTTTGCAAATAATGGAATTGGTCAAATATTTAAAAATGTAATTGAAATTATATCCTACGTAGCAATTCCCTTAATAATTTTTATTTTTATAAGTTATGGAGTAATAAAAAAAGTTAAAGTTTATGAAGTTTTTGTAGAAGGCGCTAAGGAAGGATTTGATGTTGCTGTTAAGATAATTCCATATCTAGTAGGTATGTTAACAGCTATAGCAGTATTTCGAGCTAGTGGTAGCCTTAATGTTCTGGTTAATCTTCTTCAACCTATAACATCGCTTGTAGGATTTCCTGCTGAAGCATTGCCAATGGCACTAATGAGACCATTATCTGGTAGTGGTTCAATTGCTATAATGAGTGAAATTATGAAAACATTTGGCCCTGATACTTCATTAGGAATATTAGTATCTACTTTGTTTGGTAGCTCTGAAACAACATTTTATGTCCTAGCAGTTTACTTTGGTTCTATCAATATATCAAAAACAAGGCATGCATTAGCAGCTGGATTATTAGCAGATTTAGCAGGTGTTATTAGCGCAACATTTATTGTAAAATTATTATTTGGAATATAATATTTTTTGTTTTATTCTTGGTTATTTGTTAAATTTAAAAGTTAAATTTATAAGGATTTTAGAAAATGAGATTAACCGATTATTTGAAAACAGAATATATTAGAGCCAATATTTCAGTTGAAAATAAAGAAGATTTATTAGAAAAACTTGTATATTTGTTTGAAAAAAACCCTAAGGTTTTAGATATTAAAAAAGTACTCGAAGATGTTTTTGAAAGAGAAAAAATATTGTCAACAGGAGTAGGAAAAGGATTTGCACTCCCGCATGCTAAAACTTCTGCTGTAACAGATATTTTAGCCGCTTTTTGTACAATTAAAGAACCTCTTGACTATGGTTCACTGGATTCTGAACCTGTAAATATTGTTTTAATGTTAATAGGCCCAGCTGAAATGTCATCGCAATATTTGAAATTAATGAGTAGAATATCAAGAATGATTTCAAATGAAGAATTCAAAAAGAAAATTCTAACTGCACAAACAAGTGAAGAATTGTATAATCTATTTGCAGAAGAAGAAAAAAATTACCCTGAAATACAATGAAAAATATTTTAATTTTTATTTTTATCCCACTTATTATGTTAGGGCAGACATTCAAATATAATTTTACTAGCGAAATAATAAAAAAAGTTAATCTAGATTATTTGATATATTTACCTCATAATTATAATTCTAAAGAAAAATTTCCATTAGTTCTTTTTTTACATGGTTCTGGCGAAAGAGGAAACGATATTAAAAAAGTTGAAACCCACGGACTTCCAAAACTTGTTAAAGAAGGTAGGCAATTCCCATTTATTATAGTCTCCCCACAATGCAAAGAAAATCTAATTTGGGAAGATTTAACTGAAGAATTACATCTATTATTAGAAAATATTAAATCCAGTTATTCAGTAGATACTACAAGGATATATTGCACTGGATTAAGTATGGGAGGTTTTGGTACATGGGCTTTAGCTTTTAAATATCCAAATTATTTTGCGGCTATTGCTCCAGTATGCGGCGGAACAGTTTATTGGGAAGCCCACAAAATAAAACATATACCAATATGGGCATTTCACGGTGATAAAGACGATGTAGTACCTATATTTTATCAAGATATAATTATCAAAAATCTCCAATCGTTAAAAGCTCCCGTAAAATTTACAGTATATAAAGGTATGGGACATAATGTCTGGGATACGACTTATAATCGTAATGATTTATATGAATGGTTGTTACAACAAAAGATAAAGTAAACAATAATACATATCTTTTAACTCATTTCTTTAATATTTAATAATTTCGATACGAATTAATAATTAAAACATCCTTAAAATCTTTTCAATATAATTTCTAACAACAATATCATAATCTTACAAATATAACTAGTAGAATGATTTCATAGCTAATGACTTTATCAAATTAATCATAATGTTAATATTTGATATTATGTAAATAATTTAATTTTTTATTATTATAGCAAGCTAATTTCTTTATTACACGATACTAAATGTAATTAAATAATATTATTAAGTAGGAATTATTAAAGCGTATAATTCGAGGAATTAAATAAAAATATCAAGTTCAAATTTCTGAAATGAGTTGTCTTATAATACATAATGTATAATGAGATTTAATGAGGAGGCAGTAGAACAATGCTTTAAAATAAAAGAGGCCGGTGACGACCTACTTTTCCGCACACCTACGCATGCA
>ERZ795047.54-NODE-54-length-144412-cov-13.524006_pt1 | contig 144412 bp, 104 predicted proteins | sample MGYA00375131_ERZ795047 | MGnify/ENA primary metagenome ERZ795047 (study PRJEB30176, sample SAMN05720228) | activated sludge metagenome | isolation source: Anaerobic digester | place: Japan | collected 2015-05-20 ... | reverse complement strand
AACGACGGAGTCCTAGAACACCAAGGGGAGGGCTGATCTTCAGCTCTCCCCTTCTTTTTTGTCACGATCGGAAATCCAGATCGCCAAAGCTCGCATTCCCGAAGGCGTAAACAGCTCGGGGTCTGACATCCATCGCCGCAACTGCCGGATGGGGAGAAAGCCGCTTTTTTCGACGTCCAGTTCCGCCGGCCTGGGCGCAGGCGAGGCGTCGCTTCGGACTTCATAGACCCTGCCGCAATGAGGCAACCCGCTGAACGAACCGAGCGGACGCAGGTCCCCCTCGGTCAATTCGATGCCCAATTCCTCCCTCACTTCCCGCACGGCCGCCTGTTCGAAGGTCTCACCGGGATCGACGTGGCCGGAGGCGGAGATCGTCTTGCGATCCGGCCAGAGCCGTTTGGTCCCGGCCCTGTGCTGGATATAGATCTGCCCTGCCGAGTTCAACAACGCGACATAGACGCACGCCTGCTCGACGCCCGGCGTCTCCTCGGCCCACTTGTGATCGACCAGTTCACCGAGTAGAACGCCGTCATCTTCCTTGCGGACCCGATACACGTTTTGAGGATCATAGATTCGAGTCATGTCACCTTCCCAGCTTCGGTCACTCGTTCTGGAGCACATCGCACATGCTCTGCGATCCTACCAGGATCGAGCCCTCGGGAAAAGACACCGTCCGGCGAGAAGCGAGGGAGATAATCAAGCTCAGGAAGAAGGACGGCTTGGCCGCCAGGGGAGTCTCGACCGCAGGGCCCAGACAAGCTGGTAGACCAGGCCCAGGGCCGCCAGGAAGACCATGGAGGACAGTAGGATCATGGACATCAGCAGAGCCGAAGAGCGGGCGACGCCATAGGGCGCCAGCAGAGCCACCAGCGTCACTTCGCGTACGCCGAGATTGGCGACGGTGATCTGGAGCTTGCCCAACAGGAAGACCAGCGCACACAGCCAGATCAGAACGCTCGTCGGAACGACCACCGACGCCGCCCGTGCAGCAAACCAATACCACAACAACCCGACCAGCAGCGAATCGACGACGTTGATCGCGGCGATCGCCAGGTGAAATCGCCAGCCCGCGGACTGGAACGTCGCGATCTGCTCCAGCAGGGTTCCGCCCTTCTCCCGCACCGCTTCCGGCAACGGCTTGAGGCTCGCCATGAGCAGGCGGATCAACGGCCCGCCGGTCCGTTCGTTCAGAATCAGTGCGCTGACCAGCACGATGGCCGCCAGAAAAACGCCGGAGGCCGCCGGCACAAGCCAGGAGGCCGCCGCGGGGGGCCACAGGACCCGCGTCGGGTTTACCACGATCATGCCCACGAGGCCCACGCCCATCATCACGACAGTCAGAGCGATCTGGTTGTAGAGCATCGCGCTGAGCACGTTGGCGCCTTTGCCGGTCGTTTGCCGGAGGATGTACCATTTGATGCCGGTGCTGACGAAACCCGGCACGACCAGGCCGTAGAGGGACGTGACACAGGTGGCGCCGAAGATCGTATTGACGCTCACGTCGCAGTCCTGTTTCTTGAGGATGCACCGCAGAGCCACCGACTGCACCCAGGAGAACATCGCAGTGGAGCCCCACACGCCGATGAGGTACTGCCAGCGAGCGTCCCTGACCGCCTGGCGGAAATCCGTCAGATCCACCTTCGAGAACACCCACGCCAGCAGGGCCGCCGCGACAGAGACCTTGGCCAGGAGCTTGAGGAAGTGTTTCGCACGAACGGACATTACTGCGCCTGTGTTCGATTGTGTCCCAGGATCAGGACCCGCCGGGAAAAAGTCAATTGCAGTTTGTACAGCCTGGCGCACCCCCAGCAGCGAGGGAACCACGCCTCCATCGCGCCGAACGGCATCCGCGAGGCGATCGAGGAGACGACCACCGCGCAGGCTCCCGTGAACGGGCCGCTCATGTACCGACTGCGAATATCCGCGTAGCCCGCGTTGATCAGGAGTTGATCGAGCCGCCGTCGGGTCGTCACGTAATTGTGCGAGAAATCACAATTGAAGAAGTGCAACCGCCAGCTCAGGTAGTCCGGGCAGTGGATCACGAGCTTGCCGCCGGGCTTGAGGACCTGGCGGATCTGACAACAGATATCCAGGGCCTGCTCCAGTCCGTCCATGTGCTCCATTACGTTGATCATGACGACCGCGTCGAACCGCCGATCCATCGCCGGCAACGGCGGGACCCTCGCGCAGACGACGTTCGCCCCCCTGGCCCGCAGCGACTGGGCCAATGTCGGATTCGGTTCGACCGCATCATACGGGAGCTTTCGCTCCAGGCACAATTCGGCGAACTCGCCCCGGCCCGGGCCGATCTCCAGAACGCTGCCACCGGACGGGATGTCCGCAAAGGCGAAGATCCGTTCCGCCGCCCGCCGAAGCAATCGCATCCCCAGCCGGGTCGGGCCTTGAGCTTTGCCCAGATGGTCGAAGAACGTCTCGGTAGTTTCCGGACTCACGATATCCTCCTTCTCGCGATCAGGACCCGCTCGTCGGCGCAGCGGTCCTTGTATTGCTCGTAAATCGCAAGGTCGTAGATCGCCTTGTACAGAAGATACTCCTGCCTGACGACGATTTCGAAACCCTTCGCGGCCAAGATCGCCTCGATCTTGTCCCACTCAATATGGTCGTCGGGCCAGACGTGAAGGTCGCCTTCTCTCTTGTAGCGCGGATTGCGGAGCCGCCGGAGGATGTGGACGTACCCCCGCACGTCCAGCACCAGCCGGAGGAACCGCCGCCAGTCCACGCGAGGACGGGCCCTGCGTAGGAACTCCACATATTGCGGCGGCCTGTGAAAATAGGTCTCCGTGGCTTCATGGTCGAGGTAGAGCACGCCGCCGGGCTTGACCACCCGGCACAACTCCCGCACGATCGCCAGGTAGTCGGGCACATGGTGCAGGACGGAATAGGCGGCGACCAGGTCGAACTGAGCGTCGGGGAGGTTGGACAGATCCCTGCCGTTGAGTTTGAGCGTCTGGGACAGGCCGCTTGCGGAGAACTTGCGGCGGATGTCCTTGAGAAAGTCTTCGGACAGATCGGCCGAGGTCGTGTGCGCCCCGAGTTCGATCAGATGCCTCGTGAGATTGCCCGAGCCGCAGCCGAAATCGAGGGCTTGGATTTGACCGGTCCCCGTCCGAATCGATTCCAACGCCTGGCGGAGCATGCCCCGCAGGCGCTGCTGCTCGATCGGATTGAAGATCTCGCCGTGCACGCGTTCATACCCCGCGGCATCCGAGCCCTGGTAGTATTCAGGTTCCACGCATCAACCTCCGATAGAGTTCGACCACTTGCTCCACGGCGCTCTGGCCGTCGAACTTGCCGGCGTGGTCGAACGCGTTGTTCGCCAGTCGGTTCCGCAACGCTTCGTCCGACGCCAGCCTCTGAATCGCCCCGGCGATGCTCCCGGCGTCCAGCCTGGGCAGGACGATCCCCGTGTCGCCGTCTTGGATCAATTCAGGCAACCCGCCCACGGGCGAAACGACGACCGGGACCCGCATCCGCATCGCCTCGAGGGCCGCCAGGCCGAATGCCTCGCGACGGCTGGGGACCACGACCACGTCGAAGGCTCGTAACGCGACCGCCGGGTTCTCGTGCAACCCGCCCAGCGTGACGATCCCTTCGAGCCCAAGTCGGCGAACACGCTCTTGAAGATCTCGGCGTTGCGGACCATCGCCCACCAAATAGAAGCTCCACGCCTTCTCCTGACAAGGCAGTTTCGCGGCGGCTTCGACGAGCAGATCCGCCCCCTTGGGCCGGTCGAGCCGGCCCACGAAGCCCACGACGAACCGGGCTTTCGTCAACCCGAGCGAAGCCCGGGCTCGTTCGCGGTCGTACCGATCCGGATCGAATCGCTCCAGATCGAGGAAGTTGGGCACGACCGCAATCGGGATCTTCAGAGGGCCGATCACTTGCGCGATGGCGGTCGCCGCCGCCCTCGAGTTGGCGATGATCGCGTCGGCTCGCGAGCCGAATCCCCGAAGAAACCCGCGATAGACGCAGCCGGTCCCTCCGCGAAAGATCGGGCCATGCTCGTGCAGAACCAGACGACCGGCGAATCGCGGCCGAGCCCAGAGACTGCTGAGGAACGCCTTCTGCAGATGCGCGTGCACGATGTCGATTTCGCGATCCCGGCACAGACCCGCGATCAGCCGGATCGGGGTCAGGCTGTACTTCTTCGACTCCAGCGTCACCACCGTCGCATCGATCGGCAAGGGCTTGAGGTTGGGGCGAAGCGCACACACGACGCTCTCCACGAGATCCGAAGGCATCCGTTCGACGAGGTTTTTCACCACGAACGGCGCTCCGCCGTAGCCCAGATGATCGATGACATGGAGGACCCGAATTTTCATATTATCTTCGCATAGAGTTGCAGATACGATTGGGCGACGAGATCCCAGCCGAAGCCCTCGGCCTTCTTTCGGGCCGCGACGGCCATCGCCTTGCGGATCTCGGACCTCTCGAGGAGGTTCTGCACCGCATCGGCCAGGACGGACGCGGTCGGCTCCTCGACCACGATGCCGTTGTTCGCGATCAATTCGTCCACGCCTTCGCAGCGGGTCGTCACAATGGGCAGGCCGCTGGCCATTGCTTCGAGCATCGCGTTGCTCATGCCCTCCTGCATGCTGGCGCCGACGTAGACGTCGTGCTGCCGGTAGAGCCGGGGCATGTCCTCCGCCCGGCAATGGCCCAGGACGGTGACGGCCTCGCGATCCTGCGCGCTGAGGGACTGACGCAATTGGGATTCGAGCGACCCGCCGCCTGCGATGGTCAGGTGCACCCGGTGCCCTCGGGCGCGAAGAAGGGATACGGCCTCGATCAGCAGAGGCACTCGCTTGGTCGTCGAAAGCCGGCCCACCGTCAAGAGGCGCAAATCGCTGGCCTCCAGTTTGAAACGAGAGATCGTCAGCGGGGCCTCGGGGGTCACGCCGCTCGTCGTTTCGGGTTTGTGGAGTTCCTCGGGGGTCGAGCCCGGATGGAATCGGTCCAGATCGACGCCGTTGGGAATCACCTGGATCTCCGCCGAAGGCAGAAACTTCAACGCGCGTTTCTTGAGCCCTTCGCTGCACGCCACCAGCGCCGAGGCCTTCTTCCAAATGGGCTTGAACACCAGCGGACCGAGGATCTTGTATTCCCAGCGCAGCCGGGCGTTGACGCCGGGGACATCGGAGCCGCGAAGCGAAAGGAGGTAGGGCACTCGCCTGGCGGTCCGCCGGCACAGCCAGCCGGTGGGGAAACCGAAGAAGGCGTGGACCAGATCGTAGTGGCCTTTCTTGATCATCCCGCGGTAGCACGCGCCGGCCTTGAAGAGCCACTCGATCACTTCCCGGCGTCGCCACAGATGCAGGTGCTTCTTGCGAATGCCGATCTTGAAGATCAACACGTTGTTGGCCATGCGCTCGAGGAACAGACCGGGACTCGGCGCCGAGGTCAGGACATCCACCTCCAGGTCGGCCCGGCCGGCGTACTGCTGCAACAGAGCCTGATGGGCCTGGCCGCCTCCCCCGCCGATCGGGGGGAACTCGTAATTGAGCATCAGAATCTTCACCGTTTCTTTTCCCCTTTCTGGGCGACCACGTAGAGATTGGTCTGCAAGGCCAAAGGCATGCGGCGAAAGTCCAGCCGCTCGATCATCCGGCCGAGCGGCCCGAGCCGACGGAACTTCGCTCGGGTGAACTCGTTGACCGGATTCATTTTCACGAATCGCGTTTCAAATCCGTGTTGGGCCAGACGTCTTCGAAGCTGTCCCGGGGTATGCAACGAGGGATGCACGCGACGCCACTGGAGCGTCTTGTGGGCAAGCGTCTCGAAGACCGCGTTGCTCCATTTGTTCGGCGTCTGAAACAGATAATAACCGCCCGGCTTGAGCACGCGGCGGACTTCGGCCACGTGCCGGTCGATCCGGGCGATGTGCTCGAACAGATCGAAGCTGAGCACCACGTCGAACTGGCCGTCCTCGTACGCCAGTTCCTCCGCGGGCTGCACCTCCAGATGCACGCCGGGATATTTCCTCCGGCCGTACTCGATCGCCACCTGCGAGAGGTCCGTGCCGCAGACGTCATAGCCCTGCTTCGACAGCTCCGCCACGATCGTGCCGATGCCGCAGCCGATCTCCAGGACGCGATCGCCCGGCTGGAGCAGATTCGTCCGGGCCAGGAAGTCCAGATTCGTCCGGAGGTTGCCCCGTTGTTCCTTCCCCCGGGCCAGCTCGCCCTGCCAGCCGCGGTCGTAGAACGCCTGCTGCTCCTTGAGGGATTCATCGGCAAACGCAGCCACGAGGGAACACTCCAGGAGGGATTCGGGCGCCTCCCTGCCGCCCCCCGGACGTGCGACTACTTGCGTCTGAACAGCACATGCGAACCATATGATCCCACGATCCGGTAATTCTTCATCACGTATGAACGCAACGGCGCCATCGCTTCGTAGCGTTGGGCCTCCGTCAAAGAGACCTGCTCGGCCAGCGCCTTGGCGTACATCTGATCGAACCGTCTGGCGATCTCGTCGTCGGCGGGCACCGGCCCGTCCTTCGTGCTCGGCCACAACTCCAGGGGCGGCACCGTCCAGGGGAAGTGACGCTTGCGGGTGTCCACAATGAATTTCGGGGGCTTGCGTTCGAATGCCGCGAGGATCTCACGAACCCGATCGGCGAGCTGGTGCGGCGGCAGCGTGTGCATCGTCCCCTCGAAGGCCTTCGGCGCCGAACTCATCCGCTGCGCCTGCACGTAGATGCCGGGGACCCAGCCCCAGACGTAGATCGGATCGTTCGGCTCGGAATGGGCGCGGATGGCGTTGGCGACCGCGAGCCAGTCGTACTGGCCGTCGGCGGCGATCTCCTGCCACTTCTGGACGTAGCCCCGCGTCCGGGAAGGCTGGCCCGTCCGCGGGTCTTTGTAGACGCCTCCGCTGTGCGGGCTCCGGGCGATCCCGAAGAAGATGTGCCACGACATGACGATCATCGTCAGCAGGCCCAGCAGGCCCAGGACCACCCAGCGCGGGCCGTCGGCGTCCGAGCGGAGTTTGTGGGCATAGAGCCCCACCAGATATCCTCCGAGCACCGCGGCCGAGGCGTTCAACGGCAGATAATACTGCTCGTACGAATGGGGGCTGATCCAGACGAACGCCATATCGAAAAACCACCACAGCGCAAACAGCAGGACAAATCGACCCGGGTCGGCATCGATCTGGACCTGAGGCTTGACACGTCTTCGTCGAAGCAAGACCACGATCCTGGCCCCAATCGCCCCGGCGGCCAGAGAGATCGGCAGAATCAGCAGGCCGTAGTATCGCAGCACCCGCCGGAGGGCCTCGACACGTTCGGCGCGGTCGAGCATCCGCCAACTGTCGCTGACATAGCCCGGCAGCAACCTCAGGATCAGACTGTCGTCCGTCGGCTCGGCCGGCGGGACCTTCGGCGCCGACTCCGGCGTCGTCCCGGTATCGGCGACATACTCCATCGGGACGCCCGCCAGCTTGAACACCGGCGCCAGCGCGAACGAGTACGGCCAGTAATACAGCGGCGAGCCCATGCTCGCGTACCACGCGCAGATCGGCGTCAGAGTCATCGCCGCGCCGGCGATCAGCAGCACGAGGTCCCGGCCGGCTTTCTTCCAGCCGTAACGGCGTAGGAGGGGCTGGGCCAGGGTGAACAGGCCCACCGCCCCGATGGCCGAGACGCCCGTCTGCTTGAACATCGGCCCGCCGACCAGCAACGCGCCGGTCAGCAGCGCCCACCCTTTGCGACCCGTAAGATGATACCAGACGAACGCGCAGATCCCCAGGATCATCAGCGCGATCATGAACTGTTCTTTGACGTTGCCGAACTTGGCGATCAGCGGCGCCGACAGGTAGACCGATGCGACGGTCACGCTGATCACCGCGGCCAGAGGGCCGTAGAGGCGACGGACCGTGACGAACATCAAGGCCAGGGCCGCGGCCTGGAAAAGCCCCTGGAGGATCTTGGCGCCGGTTTCGTTGTACCCGGTGAGCATCACGCCGAGCATGTTGACCAGGAGCGTGCCGGCCTGGGCGCTGGGTTTTTCCTCGTACCCGACGCGGGCGCCGGACAGGACGTGCTGGGCCGAGTACACATACGAGCCGCTGTCGAACGGGTCCGGGCACTTGAGCTCGAAATATTTGCCCAGGACGAAGGAGATGCCTGCGAAAACCGCCAGCGCCACGGCCACGAGGGTCCGACGTCGGCGGTCCGACAGCCACGGGATGGCTTTGGAGACACGGTCGGCTGCGGGTTTGTTCCTTCGGGGCGCGGGGCTCATTCAGTGGTCTCCCTGGGAATCGGACGATTCGAGAATCTCGCGGATGACATAGGTCGGCCGGTTCTGCGACTCGTGATACGTGCGGACGAGCAGCTCGGCCAGCAGGCCCATCAGGATGAACTGGATCGTGGAGGTGATCAGCAGGGCGGTCAGGACCAGAAGCGGATTTCGATTCATCGCCAGGTGTGTCGGCGAGAGGAACTTCTGATACAGCACCGCCAGTCCCGAGAGCATCGCGCCCCCAGCGGCAAGTCCGCCCAGTCCGCCGAAGATATAGATCGGTTTGGTGGAAAACGAGCCGAGGAATTTCACGGTGATCAGGTCCAGGATCACCTTGAGGGTGCGAGCCAGGCCGTACTTGGCCTTGCCCGCGGTGCGAGGCCGGTGGTTGACCACGCACTCGGCGATTCTCGCCCCGCTCCAACTGGCCAGGGCCGGGATGAACCGGTGCATCTCGCCGTAGAGCCGCATCTCGGCCAGGATCTCCCGGCGGTAGGCCTTGAGCGTGCAGCCGTAGTCGTGCAGGTGGACGCCGGTGATGGAGGAGATCAGGCCGTTGGCCAGGCGCGAGGGCAGCCGACGCGTAAGGGCGTCGTCATGCCGCACCTTCCGCCAGCCGCTGACGACGTCGTAGCCCTCGTCGAGTTTGGCGACGAGCCTGGGGATGTCCGCGGGGTCGTTTTGCAGGTCGGCGTCCAGCGCCACGACCACGTCGCCGCGGGCATACTTGAAGCCGGCGCTGAGCGCGGCGGTCTGTCCGAAGTTCCGTCGGAACCGGATGACGCGGACCCTCGGGTCGGCGGCCTGGAACCCCTTCAAGATCTCGAAACTGCGGTCGGTGCTGCCGTCGTCGATGAAGATCAGCTCATACTCGTAGCGGCCCGCCAACGCGCCGGTGATCTGCGCGTACAACGCCGGCAGGTTGTCCTGCTCATCCAGCAGAGGCGCCACCACCGAGATCTGCGGCGGCTTGGGATCGTTTTGTGTCTTTGTCATCATTCCCGGGACCCTTGGATCTTACGCACGTCGTTATCGTACCGGTCGGGCCGCGTGCGTGCAACGACGCAGCCTGGCCTTCCGGAAGAATTATCGGCGGTTCACGGCTCGAAGGTCAGGGAAAATACCCCCCCCCCCCCCCCGCGGGCGCTTGCCGTCGAGGAGGGCTTGGACGTTCCCCGCAGGCGAACGTGCCACGTGCCACGTGCCACCGACAGGCCAGGGTTGGCACGTGGCATGTGGCACGATCGCCGCTTCGACGATCCGCAGGGGGGCTCCCGCGGCGACGTCGCGATTCCGTCCCCGGAGGGGATCATTGGTTGATAAAAATAAAAAAGTTATTAAAATAAAAAACAAAACAGTTGACCTATTTTTTCCATCAGGTACACTCCGCGAAGTGGTCGAAAATCGAGAACCCTATTTGGAGACACGCGTATGGAAACCCCCAAGCCCTCCGCAGAACCGGGAACCTTTTGTGATTGCGCCACGGCGATCTGGTCGTTGGAGCAAAAGCTCGGCGTGTGCCGGGAGCACTGGACGTACCGCGACGGCGAGAACCGGCTCGTCGGCGCGATCGTCTACTGGGAAATCGAAAGCGCGCTGCGTTTTGTGTCGCTCCATCCCGGGCCGGACGGCCGGTGGCACATCGGACCGATGCCGGATCCCCGCCCCCTGTTCAACCTGCGCGACGTGCTACGCAGCGAGAAAGACGAGAAGGTCTTCGTCGCCGGCGACGAGCGGACCGCCGAGATCGTCCGTGACGCGGAAATGCTGGCGGTGGCCGGCCCCTGGGGCCCCACCGGCCTGGCCGGCATCGACTGGCGTCCGCTGGCCGGACGGAACGTGGCGATCCTGGCCGACCGCGGCCCCGCGGGCGAGGCGTGGGCGAAGGAACTGGCGTCGATCCTGCAGGCGCTGGAACCGGCGGCCGGCGTGCGGATCATGCCGGTTCCCGAGGACGGACCCGACGGCAAGAAGGATCAATGGATCCAGTACCTCGCCGGGGTCGATCCGAACCAGCGGGCGGTGGATCTCGACGGCTGGTTCGACAACACCCCGCCCCTGCCGGCGCCGGTGCGACCGCCGACGGAAGGCCCGATCGTCCAGTGTTTCGCCGATGTCGCCCCGTCGAAGGTCCGCTGGCTGTGGCCGGGCCGCCTGCCGCTGGGTCGCATCACCCTGCTGGTCGGCCGGCCCGGCGAGGGCAAATCGTTCCTGACCACCGACCTGGCCGCCCGGGTCTCCACGGGCCGGCCCTGGCCCGACGGCAGCGCGGGCATGAAGGGCTCGGTGCTCTACATCTGCGCCGAGGACGATCCGTCGGATACGATTCGTCCCCGCCTCGACGCCCACGGCGCCGACGTGACGGCCGTGCACCTGCTGTCGGAGGTCCGTCGAGTCGCCCCCGACGGCCGCTGGTACACCACGACGTTCACGTTGGCCGACGTCTCGAGTCTGGAGGAGGCCCTGCGCCGCCGGCCCGAATACCGTCTGGTCGTGGTCGATCCCATCGGCTCGTTCCTGGGCCACGAGATCGACTCCTATCGCGACAGCGACGTGCGGGCCCTTCTGGACCCCGTGGGCCGACTGGCCCAAGAGTACGGTCCGGCCATCTTGCTGGTGGCCCATCGACGCAAAAGCGTCATGACCGGGCACGCCGACGACCTGGCGATGGGCAGCCGCGCCTTCACCGGCGTGGCCCGCGCGGTCTGGCATCTGACCCGCGATCCGAACCACCCCGCCCGCCGGCTGCTGGTGTCGGGCAAGAACAACCTGGCGGTCGAGGGCCAGGGACTGGCGTTCACGATTGAGGGAACGCCCCCGGCGATCCGCTGGGAGGACGGGGTCGTTGCCATGACCGCCGACGACGCCTTGGCCGCCGAGGACACAGGACCGTCCTCGCAGGGCCGCGACAAGACGCCGCCCCGCGGGCGGGCCGTGGAATGGCTGCGAGAGTTGCTCAAGGACGGTCCCTTGTCCAGCACCCAGGTCCAGAACGAAGCCAAGAGCGCCGGATTCGCCTGGCGAACCGTGCATCGGGCCAAAGACGAGTTGGGAATCTGCCCCATGCGGGATCAATTCGCAGGTTCGTGGATCTGGCGCCTGCCGGCGGTCGGGAATACGGCCGACAAGACCCTCCCGGCCGCGGCCGGTACGGGATCGTGAGGCCGGCCTCGGCGGCCTATCCTGCCACCGGCCCTGTGACATATGGCACGTGGCACGTGGCACGATAGCGTTTTCGGGCCTGAAAACGGGGTTTTTCGAGGCGCGACCGCCTATCGTGCCACATGCCAGAACCGGACAAGACAACCGCTTGAAGCGGCGGACCCATCCCGATAAGATGCTACCGATGCTTGAGAAAGGACTGGTGCAGATCTACACGGGCGACGGCAAGGGCAAGACGACCGCGGCCTTCGGGCTGGCGGTCCGTGCCGCCGGTCGTGGCAACCGCGTACTGATCTATCAATTCCTCAAACCCGCCTCGTTGGAGTTGGGCGAGCGACTGGGGATCGAGCGGTCCGGCTTGCCCATTCGTTGGCAAGCCCTGGAGGCCGACTGGGACCTGTTCGGTTCGCTTCACCAGGAGCGGGACGTTGTCCGCGCCAAGGCGGCAGCCGCCAAAGCACTCGCGGACTTGACCGAGACCGCGGCCCAGGGCAGCTACGACGTCATCATCCTGGACGAGATCGTCTACTGCGTGTCGATCGGCCTGGCGGCGGTGGCCGATGTGAGAAGACTGATCGAGCGGAAAAACCCGCGGGTCGAACTGGTGCTGACGGGCCGAGGCGCGACGGTCGAGTTGATCGCGATGGCGGATCTGGTGACCGAAATGAAACCCATCAAGCATCCTTTTGAGAAAGGCCTGCCCGCCAGGGCAGGCATCGAGTACTAGGCAATCCGAGGGCTTTAGGCAAGGAGAGTCAGGTGTCCAAGACCATCGCAGCGATTATCTGTGCGGCCGGACCGGGGAGCCGGTTCGGGGGAAAAAGGAAGAAGCAGTTCGTCGAAGTGGCCGGTCGCGCGGTTTTTCTGCGAAGCCTCGAGCTGTTTTGCGAACGGCAGGACGTCAAGCAGATTCTCCTGGGGATCTCCCGGGACGATCAGGAGATGGTGAAGATCAACTGGGGCACGAAGCTCTCGTTCTTCGGGGTCAAGACCTTCCTGGGCGGGTCCGAGCGGTTCGAGACGATCCTCCAGGCGTTGGAACTGATCCAAGACGATATCGACCTGGTGGCGGTGCACGACGCGTGCCGCTGCTGCGCGACGGATCAGCTCGTCACGGAGGTGATCGCCAAGGCCGCCCAGACCGGCGCGGCCATCCCCGCGGCGCCGGTGACCGCGACGATCAAACAAGTCAAAAAAGGCGAAATCGTCAGGACGGTGGACCGATCCGACCTTTTCGAGGCCCAGACGCCCCAGGTGTTCGACGTGGCCCTGCTGAAAAAGGCCTACGCCAACCTCCCGAACGTGGACAAATCGGTCGTTACCGACGACGCGTACCTGGTCGAGGCGATCGGGCACAAGGTTTCGATCGTGGAGTCGGACTCCTCGAATCTCAAGATCACGCGACCCAGCGACCTGCCGCTGGCCGAGGCGATTCTGAAGTCGCGACCCAAACCCAAGCCTGAGGGCGTCGTCCACCCGTTCGAGGAGGCCCAATGGTGACGAGGAGGCGTCTGACGTTTGGCGCCGCAGGCGCAATCCTCGGGTTTGACGCGGAAAATTGCAAACCGGAAACTTTTTTCAGGATTTTCCTCTTGACAAAGCCTTCGGCATCCGATTTAATCGAGGGATTATGGTGAAGAACTTGAGCAATTTCTTCGGCTTTTTTGGTTATTGGTGGCCTGCAGGATAAATCCGGCAGGCGTGCGAAGATATTGCCCTAAGTCACAACGGAAGTCCCTGGATCTTTGAAGCAGCCTGTCGGAAACGACAGGCTGCTTTTTTTTGTGGCCGGATGCAACCGAACGTCCAGGAACGCTCAAAAGATGAGGTAAAAACGGACTATGGAAGATTATCGCCGGATCATCGAGAACGCCGAACCGGGCCAGATCGTCCCGATCGTCAAGCGGATCGACGTGGACGACCCCCTGGAGTTCTTCGCCAAGCTCACCGACTACGGTCGGGCCAGGGACTGCTGCCTGCTGGAATCCCGCGAGTATTTGGCGGGCACCACCGCCCTGAGCTTCGGGACCGCGCGACCGGCCCTGTACCTGACCGGCACCGGCGCAGACTTCACGATCCAAGCCCTGAGCAAGCCGGGCCGGCGGATGCTGAGCTATTTCGCAGCCCACCCCGAACGGTTCGCCTTCTGCGAATCGATCGACTTCGGACCCCAGGTCATCACCGGCCGGATCCAGCGGCAGGAAGGAGTGGTGGACGAGCAGTCCCGGCTTCGCACGACGAACCAGATGGACGTCCTGCGGGCGGTGGCCTTTGCGTTCCGCCTGGCCAGCAAGCCTTTCCGCGTCACCTGCGGCCTGCTCGGAGCCCTCAGTTACGATTTCGTCGATCAATTCGAGAAGCTGCCCGCCGGCGGCCAGGATCTGCTCGGCAACCCCGACTACGAACTGTACTTCGCGGACAACATCTTCCTGATGGACCACCAGAGCAATCAGGGTTATGTCGTGGTCAACTGCATGATCACCAACGGCGACCGACAGGCCGTGATCGACGAAGCGCAGAGCTGCTTCGATTACTACTTCAATATGGCCCGCTTCGACCCGCCCAAGGGACGCCGGCACGACGCCCCCCTGCCGGATGCGGGGACCGACACGGTTCAATCCGAATACGAGACCATGGTCGAGCAGGCCAAGCGGCACATCCTCGACGGGGACATCTTCCAGGTGGTCCTGAGCCGCACGCTGACCGAGCCTTGTCCCGACGAGCCGCTGGACGTCTACAAGCGACTGCGGGAGCTGAACCCTTCGCCGTACATGTTCTATCTGAACACGCGCAACACGATCCTGATCGGCTCCAGTCCCGAGCTGAACCTGCGGGTCAGCGGGACCGGGCCGCGATACGTCGAGATCCGCCCGATCGCGGGCACCAAACCCCGCGGGCGGATCGACGGTCAGATCGACGCCGACACGGACTTCCGTTACGAGGCGGAGCTCAAGCTCGACCGCAAGGAACTGGCCGAACACATGATGCTCGTGGACCTGGCCCGCAACGACATCGCCCGCGTGGCCCATCCCGGCAGTCGGGTCGTCACCGAGCTGCTGACCGTGGAGAAATACGAGTCGGTCCAGCACCTGGTCAGCAACGTCAAGGGCACGCTGCGACCGGACCTGGACGCACTCAGCGCGTATTTGGCGACGATGAACATGGGGACGCTGACCGGCGCCCCCAAGATCGAGGCGATGAAGATCATCCGCAAGCTGGAGAAGAACAAACGCGGCTACTACGGCGGGGCCGTGATGTACCTGACCGTGGACGGCCAGTTCGACAGTTGCATCACGATCCGCAGCCTCCAGGTGCGTGACCGCACCGCCTACATCCGCGTCGGCGCCGGCATCGTCTACGACAGCGTGCCGAAGACCGAGTTCGAGGAGACCGAGCACAAGGCGCGATCGTGTCTGCGGGCCATTCGCGGGAAATAGCTGAGAATCAGATTTCGGATTTGGACCTCGCGGTTCTGAATCAGGAAGGGAACACCCATGGAATCAACCGGCAGCAGAGTCCTATTCATCGACAACTTCGACTCCTTCACGTACAACCTCGTGGACGATTTCGCCAAGCGGCAGTGCACGACCCGGGTGTACCGGGCCGACACCCCTCTGGCGGACCTCAGGGCTGTGGTGGAGGAGTTCGACCCCGATCTGCTGGTGATCTCGCCGGGACCGGGCAATCCCGACACCGCCGGGGTCTCGCTGGCGGCGGTGGACGCCTTTCAGCACCGCCTGCCCATCTTCGGCGTTTGTCTGGGCCACCAGGTCATCGTCCAATATTTCGGCGGCATCGTCAGCCACGCGCCGCAACCCATGCACGGCAAACCCTCGCGGATCACCCACAACGGCAAAGGACTCTTCCAAGGCATCGAGAATCCGCTGCAGGCGGGGCGGTATCACAGCCTTGTGGCCCGTAGCCTGCCCGAGTGCCTCGAAGTCACCGGCCAGTTCGAAGGCCTCGTCATGGCGATTCAACACAAGGAACTGCCCATCTTCGGCGTTCAGTTCCACCCCGAGAGCATCCTGACGCCCGCGGGCGGCAAGATCATCCAAAACGTTCTCCAGATCGCGGCCCAACGCAAACAACCGGTAGGGAGTTGAACATGGCGACCATCACGCAGTATCTCGAAATCATTCTCAACGGCGGGGATCTGACCTTCGACCAAGCCAAGGATCTGCAAGACACGATCTTCGAGGGCCAGGTGACGGAGGTCCAGATCGCGGCGTTCCTGGCGATGATGAGAATGAAGAAGGCGACGTCGGACGAAATCGCGGGCCTGGCGCAATCGCTTCGCAACCATGCGGTTCGGGTGAAAGTCGATTTGGATCACATGATCGACACCTGCGGCACCGGCGGCGCAGGCGTCAAAACGTTCAATATCTCCACCGCCTCGGCCTTCGTCGTCGCCGGCGCCGGCGCCTACGTCGCCAAGCATGGCAACCGCGGCATCACGAGCCGGTGCGGTTCGGCCGACGTGCTCGAACAGCTCGGCGTCAACATCGATCCGGGGCCCGACGTCGTCGCGCAGTGTATCCGCGAGGCGCACATGGGCTTCATGTTCGCGCCGAAGTACCACCCTGCGATGAAGTTCGTACAGCCGATTCGAAAGAGCCTGGACTTTCGGACCGCGTTCAACATCCTGGGCCCCCTGGCCAATCCCGCAGGCGTCAAGGCCCAGGTGATGGGCGTCTCCGACCCCCTGCTGCTCGAGCGAATCGTCGAGAGCTTGAAAAGGCTCGGCACCAGGCGGGCGATGGTCGTCCACGGCCAAGGCATGGACGAAATCACCTTGCTGGGCAAGACGCGGATCGTCGAGCTTCGCGACGGTTGGGTCACGTCCTTCGAACTGGACCCGACCGAGTACGGAATCGCCCTGGCTCCGCTGGAGGCCCTGGGCAGCGGGGACGCCGTCGCCAACGCAACCGTTATCCGCAACGTGCTGGCCGGCCGGGCGAGAGGCCCCCGCCGGGATATCGTGGTACTCAACGCCGCCGCCGGGATCGTCGTTTCCGGCCTGGCGGACAGCTTCGCCCAGGCCCTTCCCCTGGCCGAGGCTTCTATCGATCAAGGGAAAGCGTTAGAGTGTTTGGAGAGGCTGGTCGAGGTTTCCAACCGGGCCTAGCCTCCGAATCGAGATGAGAATATGATGATAACCAAGGTCAAGATTTGTGGGATCACCAACTACGAAGACGCCGTAGCGGCCATGGACCTGGGAGCCGATCTGTTGGGGTTCAACTTCTATTCGAAAAGCCCCCGCTACATCGAGCCGGCCAAGGCCGCCCAAATCATCCGGCGTCTTCCGGCCTTCATCGACGTCTCCGGCGTCTTCGTCAACAGCACGCTGGAGGAGATCCGCGAGATCGCCGGCCTGTGCCAGCTCGACTGGATTCAATTGCACGGCGACGAAACCACCGAGTTCTGCAAGTGGCTGGCGTACGACAGCGTCAAGACGATGAAGGCCCTGCGGGTCAAGGACGTCGCGGACCTCCAGCGGGTGGACAACTACTTCACCGACGCGGTCCTGCTGGACACCTACAACCCCGACCGCTACGGCGGCACAGGTCTGGCCTTCGACTGGAATATCATCGGCCACGTCGCCAAACGGATCTTCCTGGCCGGCGGGATCACTCCCGAGAACGCGGCGACCGCCGTCGGCTTGGGCGTCTATGGAATCGACGTCTGCACCGGCGTGGAGGCCGCACCCGGCAAGAAGGACCACAAGAAACTCAAAGCGTTGTTCGACAACATTCGACACTTGAGAGCGTGAGGGGAGGGGGAAGAGTATGAAACATACAGGCAGATTCGGCGACTATGGCGGCTATTACGTCCCGGAAGTGCTCATTCCGGTGCTCGAAGAACTGGAGGCGGCCTTCGACCGCTTCTCGGTGGATCGGGAGTTCGTCGCCGAGCTCGATCAATTGTATCGCAACTACGCCGGCCGACCGACGCCGCTGTATCACGCCAAGCGGTTGAGCGAGCACGTGGGCTTCCAGGTCTATCTCAAACGCGAGGACCTGCTCCACGGCGGCGCGCACAAGGTCAACAACACGCTGGGCCAGGGTCTGCTCGCCAAGTACATGGGCAAGACCAAGCTGATCGCCGAGACCGGCGCAGGCCAGCATGGCTTGGCCACCGCGATGATCGGCGCGCTGCTGGGCATGGAGACCAAGATCTTCATGGGCGCCGTCGACGTCGAGCGCCAAAGCGTCAACGTCCACAAGATGAAGCTCTGCGGCGCGGAGGTCGTCTCGGTCGAAGGCGGGACGAGCACGCTCAAGGACGCGATCAACGATGCCCTGCGGTACTGGACCTCGCACGTCTCCGACACGTTCTATCTGTTCGGCACCGCGGCCGGCCCGCATCCGTACCCGACGATCGTCAAACACTTCCAGAGCTGCATCGGCAAGGAAGCCCGTCGGCAGTGCCTCGACCAGATCGGACGGTTGCCCGACAAGGTCGTCGCCTGCGTCGGCGGAGGCAGCAACGCCATCGGCATCTTCGCAGGCTTCCTGGACGACAAGGACGTCCAGCTCATCGGCGTCGAAGCGGGCGGCAAAGGCATCGCCACCGGCAGGCACGCGGCCAGTCTGACCGCCGGCCGGCCCGGCGTCCTGCACGGGGCCAAATCCTATCTCCTCCAGGACGACGACGGCCAGATCGTCGACACGGAGTCCATCAGCGCGGGACTCGACTATCCCGGCGTGGGACCCGAGCACTCGCGTCTCAAGGACATCGGTCGCGCGCAGTACGTCCCGGCCGACGACGAAGACGTGCTGGAGACGTTCGGCCTGCTGACCCGCATCGAAGGCATCCTCCCGGCCCTGGAGAGCACGCATGCCCTCGCCCACGTCGTGAGCCTCAAAGGCCAGCTGCCCCCCGAGACCGTAGTCGTTGTGAATCTCTCCGGCCGGGGGGACAAAGACGTCGGAATCGTGGAGAAACACCGGCCTCTGAAAAACTCGCGAAGAACGGAGTAGCTCCCCTGGCTCCTCGAAGTCCTCTCGCTCCCGTTCAAACGTCGTTTCCCGTTCCACGGAGTCTTCAATGAAAAGGTATCAAGAAGTCTTCTCGAATCTCAAGAGCCAGGGCCGCGCGGCCCTGATCCCCTTCTTTGTCATCGGCGATCCCGACTTCGACACGAGTCTGACCCTTGTGAAAGCGGCGATCGACGCCGGCGCCGATGTCTTGGAGTTGGGCATCCCGTTCTCCGATCCCATCGCCGACGGCCCCACGATTCAAAAGGCCGATGTGCGCGCGATGCGAAGCGGCATGAACACGCACAAGGCCTGTGAGTTCATCCGCCAAGTCAAACGCCATAAGGACGTCCCGATCGGCCTGCTGATGTACTACAATCTGATCCAGCAGTACGGCCGGGAGCGGTTCTTCAAGGATTTCCGCGACGCCGGAGTCAACAGCGTGCTGGTGGCGGACCTGAGCATCGACGACGCGGACGAAATCCTCACGCCGCTGAAAAATGCAGGTCTCGACTCGGTCTTCATGGTCACGCCGAACACCTCGACGGATCGCATGAAACGAATCGCCGCTCAGACGACGGGTTTTATTTACGCCGTCTCGCTGCTGGGCGTCACCGGAAGTCGCGAAGCCCTTTCCAGCGCCGCCGAGGGGCTCGTGCGACGGCTCAAGAGTCTGACGAACATACCCATCTGCGTAGGGTTCGGCGTCAGCAAGCCCGAACATGCCAAAACCATCAGGGACGCCGGGGCCGAGGGGGTTATTATCGGATCCAGGCTGGTGGCGATGATCGAAGATCATATCGATCAACCCTCCCTGGCGATCCAGGAAATCTCGCGGTTTTTGACCGAGGTGGGAAACACCCTGGCCGCCAAGTGAGCGAGAATCGCGAACCCCTTCTTCGAACTTCCGGTAGCCTGCGCCAGTAGCAATAGGTACACTAACCCGCCGGGCCATGGGGTGATTTAGGCGTTGCCCGGTTCATCCCTTGTGCCGGGCGAATCGCAGAACAGTCAACGTTGGTTTTAGGAGGACGACGAAATGAATCGGATCGCGATTTCGATGATTGCGTGGGGAACCATCCTGGCACTGGCGGCGACGACTTGGGCGCAGACCGCAGCGGAAGGCCCAGGCCCATCGCCCGCTCGTCGACCGGCCGCTGCCTCGTCGACGGGCCCCCAAGGCGAGGCGCCGCAACCTCCTGCGGTACAAAGGCAGGAATACGCCCGACTCCAGCAACAGATCGACGAGCTCAAGGCCGCTCACCAAGAGCTGATCACCCAACTGCAGGCCCTTCACAAAGTGGCGACCCAAGAAGGGGCCCAAGAAACCGCCGGTCACATCCAAACGTTGATCGGCAAATTCCAGGACGAATTCCAGAGCAAGCTGCGACGGCTCGAACAACAGCAACAGCAATTGTCCCGACCCGCGCGCACCCGACCGGCGCGGACGCAAGCGGAAGGTCAACCGAACCCGAACAAACAGGCCCCCGATTTCGCGTTGGACAGTTTTGACGGGAGAAACTTCCGATTGTCCCGCTACAAAGGGCGAGTCGTGGTGCTGGAGTGGATCAATCCCGACTGCCCCTTCTCACGCTATCACTACGAAACCACCCCAACCATGGTGAACCTGGCCGAGAAGTACAAGAACAAGGAGGTCGTCTGGCTGGCGATCAACAGCACGCACAACACGACGCCTGAAGCCAACCGCCAATGGGCCCAGAAGCACAAGCTGCCGTTTCCGATCCTGGACGATCGGTCCGGCCTGGTCGGCAAACTGTATGGAGCGAGAACCACACCGCACATGTTCGTGATCGACCAGACCGGCGCCATCGCCTACGAGGGCGCGATCGACAACGCACCGTTGGGCAAGACGGAGCCAGGGGTCGGAACGGTCAACTACGTGGACAAAGCCATCTCCGAATTGTTGGAAGGTAAGAAGGTCAGCACGCCCGCTACCCCCCCTTACGGCTGTACGGTCAAGTACGGCGGGTGACCCCCTCCGACATATCGCGACAGACTCAAGGCTCTCTCCTGCCGACGAGTCTCCCCTCAGGGAAACTTGCTGGCGGCAGAGAGCCTTCATCATTAGAATACCTTCACCGGCACAGGCCGTTCTGCGCTGTGCTCGCCGGATGTCGCGACCTAAAACCATGAAAGGAGGCACTGCATGGACACCACTTTCCAAAAGCCAGCCCGCTTCACCTGGATTCTGATCGGATGCGTTCTGATGCTGTCGCTCGGCGCGACCGCACAAACCACAAGTCCCCTGAAGCTGACCTACATCGACCTGGTCAATCGGCTGACGGATCTGGAGTATCCCGCCACGCTGCCTGCCCCTGGGGAAAAATGCCTCCAATGGTCGAGCTGGGATCGAGCCAGCAAATACGACGAGGCAACGGGCCGGTACATCAAGTGGGACGCCAACGCCGACGGCGACGGCATCATCCGCAGGGAGGGCGACGAACTGGTCTTCGCGGAGATCGAAGGCCCTGCGGTCATCTGGCGGATCTGGTCGGCCCTGGCGAAGGACGGCCACGTGAAGATCTACCTCGACGGACAACCCGAACCCGCGGTGGACCTGCCTTTCATCGGCTACTTCAACCGCGAGAACTCGCCGTTCGTGTTCCCCATGCTCGTGCACGAGACCGCCCGGGGGCAGAATTGCTACGTCCCCATTCCCTTCCAGAAGTCCTGTAAGATCACCGCCACCGGCGACTGGGGGGCCTATTATCATTTCACGTACACGACCTACCCCAAGGACACCCTCCTGCCGACCTTCACACGGGATCTGTCGGAGGAGGAACTGCACGCGCTGGAGCGAGCCAACACGGTACTGTCCCCCCGAGGCAACGGCCTGGAGACTCGACGGCGAGGACAGGAGAGGCTCACCAAACAGGTGAAGGTCGCGCCGGGCCAAACCGTCACCGTCGCGCAGTTCGAAGGCCAGCGGGCGATTACCGGGATCGACGCGAACCTGGCGGTCCCTGAGGGCGACTTGGACACTCTTCGCGAGTTGACGCTGCACCTGTACTGGGACGGCGAATCCCAGCCGAGCGTGTGGGCCCCCTTGGGCGACTTCTTCGGCACCGCCCCCGGCGTAAACAAGTACGAATCGTTCCCGCTGGGCGTCACCGACTCGGGGTTCTATAGCCGCTGGTACATGCCCTTCCAAAACGGAGCGCATATCAAGGTTACCAACGATGGCGACAAACCCCGGACAATCCAGTTCATCATTACCCATGCCCCATTGACCAAGCCCATCGAAACCCTCGGGCGGTTCCACGCCAAGTGGCATCGGGACGCTTTTCTGCCTGACGACCCCGAGCGACGCAAGATCGACTGGACGATGCTCAAGACCGAAGGCCGGGGCCGCTTCTGCGGCGTCATGCTGCACGTCTGGAACCCCCGCGGCGGCTGGTGGGGCGAAGGCGACGAGAAGTTCTTCGTCGACGGCGAGAAATTTCCCTCCACCTTCGGCACCGGCTCCGAGGACTATTTCGGCTACGCCTGGTGCAACCCGACGCTCTTTCAGAACTGCTACCACAACCAGACCATCAGCATGAACAACCGGGGCCACATCTCCGTCAACCGCTGGCACATCACCGACAACGTGCCCTTCCAGACGTCGTTCGAAGCAGCCATCGAAAAGTACTACCCCAACAGCAGGCCCACGTTGTACGCATCAACCGTCTATTGGTACCAGGCCGCGGGACAGAAAGACCCGTATGAGCCCGTTGCGGTCGATCAGCGAAAGGGATACTGGACGCCCATCGAGGTCTTCAAGATCAAGGGCGCCATCGAAGGCGAAACCCTGGCGATCCTCGCCAAGACAGGCGGCAACACCTCCATCCAGGACATGTCCGGCTGGGGCGAGGCCTGGAGCAACGAGGCGCAACTTTGGTGGACCGAGGGCAAACCCGGGAACACGTTGGAGCTGGCACTACCGGTGGAAAAGGCCGGAACGTATCGGCTCACTGTGCAATTGACCAAAGCGATCGATTATGGGATTGTGCAGCTCTCACTCGACGACACGAAGCTCGGCGGCCCGATCGACCTCTACAACAACGGTGTGATCGCGACAGGTCCGATCGACTTGGGCACACACGAACTGGCCCAGGGCAGACACGTGCTGAAGGTTGAAATCATCGGAGCCAATGAGAAGGCGGTCAAGAGTTACATGTTCGGCCTGGACTACGTGAAGCTGGAAAGCACGGCAACGAGCAAGGAGGTCCCCAACGCGGCATCGCGCGTTGGGGGCTCCTTTTAGTCTGCCGGAAGACCCCAATTATACGATCCTGGATTCCGCGAGGGACTCGGTCCGCTTCACCGTCGAGCGAACCCTGGTCGAGTACAAGGGCAATCTGTGCTGCAAGTCCAGCTTCGTGGACAAGGACGGCAATATCATGGGCTGGCACGACTTCGGCAACCTCGAAGGTCCCGGCTGGGCGGCCAACGCCGTCGGCGGGGCGTACGAACTGTATGCCTTCGGCCTGTACGACAAAAACCCAACCCTGCAGGAGAAGGCCCTGCGACTTCTTGACCACGTGCTCGAAGCCGGCTTCATCGACTACAACACCGGCTTCATCACAGGCTACCGCGAGACCATGACCGACCGGTTCTGCCTGAACTATCAGCACAAGGACAACTGGTTCTGCGCAGGCTCGATGGCCAAGATCGCGTACCAACTGCTGATCTTCAGCGACCTGCTCGACGGCCCTCGCAAGGCGAAGATGCAGAACGTCGCGGTCAAAACGGCCGACTGGATTCACAGGAACGTCCGTCCCACCGCCAACGGCTGGTATCCCCGACGGTGCCGGCCCAACGGCGAGCACCATCCCCAGAACGCCTACGGCGACGGCGACATTCTCTTCGAAAAGAGCGGCGACGGGCTGTTCATCGTGCAGCTCCACACCGCCCTCACCCGGCGGAGACTGGCCGATTATACGCAGGAAATCCGCAGAAGCCTGCAGGTCTTCATGAACGCCGGAGGGTTTTTCGGCAGCATCAATCACGACACCTACGACGAGCACGAGTGCGTCGCGTATGCGGTTGCGTTCCGCACACTGCGTGAGGCTGCCAAACTCCTGCAGGACGACTCCATTCGAACCTTCGCATACGACAAGTGCCTCGCGGGTCTCGATCAGTTCAAGATGGCCGAGGACCGCAACGGCGTCCAAACCCAGGGTCTGCTCTACATGGAGAAGAGCTGGGACACCGCTTATCTCTGGGAAAACGCCGAGGCGGCTCTGGCCTACTTCGAAGCCTACGAGGACACGCGTAATGAGTCGTATAAACAGGACGGCCTGACGATCCTGCGGGCCATCGCCAAGCACCACCAGCGGGATACGGGGTTCCTCACCGAAGGCGTGGACTGGAACAATCACGTCGGCAAACAGCACCATTTCGACGAGGCGGAGTTTGGGGACATCAAGTACACCGAGCCCCTCCTGAACAACCTACACATCGTCGAGCCGACCTTGCTGGCGGTGCGACTGGGACTCGTTGAGGGCAGCGATCGATAGAAACCTTTTGAGGCGGAGTCGACCATGAGAAGATGCAGAACGATGCAAATCGCGGCAATCGTGGGGATGATGGCGTTGGCGGGCGGTCTCGCCGCGCAGGAAACCGCGAAGATCTCGCACTTCGTGCCGGCGGACAAGAGCCTGCCGCAGGGCTTCGAGACGAAGCTCTTCCAACGAGGCGAACCGGCTGTCTGGTCCGGCGAGGAACTGGAGACCATCGGCATGCCCATCGGCGGCATCGCGACCGGGCAGCTCTACCTTCGCGGCGACGGCACGTTGGGTCTCTGGCAGATCTTCAACAAGCACGTCTTCAGCGGCTACGGCCGGGACAACTACCGCACCTACCGACCCGATTCGCCGGTGGACTCGGGCTTTGCCGTTGGAATCGTGTCCGAAGGCAAGGTGACCCTGCGGCCTCTGAACAAAGATTTCGGCCGCGTCGAATTCATCGGAGAATATCCCATCGCCGTGGTTCGCTACCAGGCCGATGACCTCCCGCTCCAAGTCCAGATGGAGGCGTTCTCTCCATTCATCCCGTTGAACGCCAAGGACTCCGCCCTTCCGGCGACAGTCTTTCACATCACGCTCAAGAACACGGGGGATCGAATCTGTGAGGCCGGCGTCCTGAGCTGGCTTCAGAACGCGGTGCTCTTCGATTCGGCCAAGGCCGTCTGCGCGACGAGGGAAAGCCGCTTGGTGCAGGACAGAGGTCGCGGACTGATCGTGCACACGGCAAAGGAGACGCCCCAGGAACAGGGGCAGGCGCCTCGGCCGAAGATCGTGCTCAATGACTTCGAAGCCCTAGACTACGGCCACTGGAAAGTCACCGGAGAAGCGTTCGGCACCGGTCCCGCTCGCGGCACGCTGGCCAATCAGCAGCGAGTCAGCGGCTTTCTCGGCGAGGGCCTCGTGAACACCTTCCTGGGCGGCGACCGACCTCACGGCACGCTCACCTCCCCCGCTTTCGAGATCTCCCGCAGGTACATCAACTTCCTCATCGGCGGCGGCAGCCACGCGGACCAGACCTGCATCAATCTGCTCGTCGACGACAAGGTCGTACAAACCGCTACCGGCAAGGACAACGAGAAACTCCAATGGCGTTCCTGGAACGTCGAGAACCTCCAGGGCCAGGCCGCGACGATTCAGATCGTCGACCGCAACTCCGGCGCCTGGGGCCACATCAACATCGATCAGATCGAACTGGCGGACGAATCTTATGAAGCGGACTTGGGGCCGTTCGACAAGCTGCCGGATTTCGGCTCGCTCGTGTTGGCCCTTGCCGATCCCTTGTCCGGGAACCCGAACAATCCACCGAGCATCCATTTTGATTTCCAGTGGGCCAGAGGGCTTTACGCCGCCCAGGAAGCCACGTATCCGGCCACCGAGAAGCGAAGCATGACGGCCATGACAAGACCGGCCAACCTGGCCCCAGGCCAGGAACACACGTTCACCTTCGTCCTGGCATGGCACTTCCCCAATCATCCGCAGGGACACGAGTACACGAACCGATTCAAGGACGCGGTGGAGGTCGCTCACTACGTGCTCGACAACCACGACCGCCTGACCAACGACACGAAGTCGTGGTGCAAGACCTTCTATGAAGACAGCACGCTGCCCCGCTGGCTCCTGTTCCGGCTGCATTCGACCGTGTGTAATCTAGCAACAGGGACTTGCCAATGGTGGCAAAGCGGGCGGTTCTGGGCCTGGGAAGGCGTCGGCTGCTGCGAAGGGACCTGCACACACGTGTGGAATTATGCCCACGCGCCGGCGCGGCTCTTCCCGGAACTCGAGCGATCGGCTCGCGAGATGCAGGATTTTGGCGAGGGCTTCGACACCGAGCGCGGACTCGTCGGTTTCCGCAGCAATCGAGCCTACGCCGCCGACGGGCAGTGCGGCACGATCCTGAAGGCCTATCGCGAGCACCAGTGCTCCGCGGACGATTCGTTCCTCCGCCGTAACTGGCCGCGAATCAAGAAGGCCCTGGAATTCTCGATCTCCCAGGACGGCAACGACGACGGACTGATCGAGAACAGCCAGCACAACACGTACGACATCAACTTCGAGGGTCCGAACACCTTCGTCGGCTCGCTCTATCTGGCCGCCCTTCGCGCGGGCGAGGAGATGGCCAAGGAGATCGGCGACACTCCGTTCGCCCAGCGGTGCCGGCGGATCTTCGAAAGCGGCAGCAAGCTCAGCGTCGAGCGGCTCTGGGACGGCGACTACTTCATCCAGATCGTCGACTTGCAGAAGCATCCGAAAGACCAATATGCCAGAGGCTGCCTCTCGGACCAGCTTTTCGGCCAGGGCTGGGCCCACCAGCTCGGACTCGGGTACATTTATCCCGAGGTGAACGTACACAAGGCGCTGGCCTCCGTGTGGATCTACAACTGGGCGTCGGACGTCGGACCGCAGAACGAGGCCCATCCGCCCGAGCGGTGGTTCGCCCTGCCGGGCGAGCCGGGCTTGTTCACCTGCACCTGGCCCAAGAGCCCCTATCTTCAGGACGGTGTGCGGTACCGCGAAGAGATCTGGACCGGCATCGAGTACCAGGTCGCGGGCCACATGGTCTGGGAAAACATGCTCACGGAAGCCCTGGCCATTTGCCGCGGGGTCGAGGACCGTTATCACCCCGCCAAACACAATCCTTACAACGAGGTCGAATGCGGCGATCATTACGCCCGCGCGATGGCCAGTTGGGGCGTCTACACCGCTCTGGCGGGATTCGAATACCATGGTCCCAAGGGGCACATCGGTTTCGCCCCACGCATAACGCCTGAGAACTACCGCGCCGCGTTCACCGCGGCCGAAGGCTGGGGCTCCTTCAGCCAGACCCGCAAGGACACCACGCAGCAGGAGACGATCGAGCTTCGCTGGGGCCGCTTGGCTCTCAAGACGCTCGCCTTCGCGATCCCCCAGACGTGGAAGGCCGCCCGCGTCGAAATCCAGATCAACGACAAGACCCTCAGTGACAAGACGCTTGTGAGCGACGGTCGGGTCACGATCGAATTGGACAAGAGAATGACGCTCGCCCAAGGAGATCGAATGACTGTCAGGATTCACCAACAACCGTAATCCCGAAGGGAGAACTGCGTGATACGAGACCTTATCATCAGCAACCGGAGCTGTCGGCGGTTTCAGCAGGACTTCGCCATCGAGCGAAAGACGCTCGAAGGACTGATCGAACTGGCGAGGTATTCCGCGTCGGCCGCAAATCTGCAACCGCTTAAGTATATTCTTTCGTGCGAACCCGCCCGCAACGCCCGGATTTTCGCGACTCTGGCCTGGGCAGGGTATCTAAAAGAATGGCCCGGGCCTGCCGAGGGCGAACGCCCTTCCGCCTACATCGTCGTCCTCGGAGACACCCAGATCAATACCAACTTCGGCTGTGACCACGGGATCGCCGCTCAGAGCATCCTGCTGGGAGCCCGCGAACAGGGCCTAGCCGGCTGCATGATCGGCCTGATCAAACGGGACGAGCTTCGAAAGGTCCTGGAGATCTCCCCGCGATACGAGATCCTGCTGGTCCTGGCGCTGGGCAAACCCAAAGAAGAGGTAGTCGTCGACGACGTCGGTCCCGACGGAAACATCAAGTACTGGCGAGAGAACAACGGCGTCCACCACGTGCCCAAGCGTCCCTTGAGCGAACTGATCGTGGGCTGAGAAACACTGTGCACAAAAGCCATTGACGGTTCATCGCGGGCGGTCTAGGATGACCGGCTGGCCGTAGCGATTCGGTATGAATCCTCCGCGGCCGAGGACGGGCGACGCTCGCCGCCCAGACGGATGTGCGTCCGTCGCAGTATCGATCGTGAGCAAGAAAACAGCAGATACCCCTTCGTAGGAGGCAGAGCAATGAATCGAATCCGAAACGTGATCCTGGTGTGTGCGATGGGACTGGTATTCTCCGCCTCCGACGCGCCGGCCGCCCAGTCGGCGGCAAATGACCCCTTGCAGCTTGTGCCCGCCGAGTCGTTGTTCTGCGTGCGGATCAACAAATTCAACACGACGATGGGCCAACTGGATCAATTCCTCACCGGTCTGGCTCCCTTCGGCGTGTCCATGCTGGCGCAGATGCAACTCGCCCAGCTTCTGGGCGGCCCCGAACCCAGCGGGGTCAACATGTCCGGCGACTTCGCCCTGTTTGGCCCGCTGCCCGGCGGCGACGCCCCGAATCCCGCTCGAGTCGGCATTCTGGTCCCGATGAGCGATTATCAGACATTCGCCAAGAACAATCCGAACGTCACGGCGCCTGATGCGGCGGGTCTTTCGTGGATCGGACCGAAAGACAACCAAGAACTCGTCGTCATCAACGTCGGCAATTACGCACTGGTTACCACCGCGGGAAATCGCCAAGCCCTGGTCGAGACCAAGACTTGGATCCCCAAAGGCGCAAGCTCTCTGGCCCAGCGTCTCGGCGCCGAGGAGGCCAAGCGGGCTCAGAGCTCGCCCGTCTGGCTGTACGCCAACATCCAGGCCGTCCACAAGACGTTCGGGCCGATGATCGAGGCCAAGATCCAGGAAGCCAAACAGATGATGGACCAGCTCAAGAACATGGGGCAGGCCCCGCCGATGGCCGCCAACATGGGCTCGATCATGGACATGTACTCCGGCGTCCTCGGGACGTTCATGAAAGAGACCCAGTCGGCCAGCCTGTCGTTCGAGCCGACCGCCACCGCCCTTCGCCTGGAGCTCGCGGTGGCCACTCTGCCGCAGACGGAGTTGGCCAAAATCTTCACGGCCAGTTCCACCCCGATGGATCGCACTTTTACGCGATATCTCCAGAACGGCGCGGTGATGAGTTTCCTGGCGGCGGTGGACCCGACCTCCTGGAACCAGCTCAACAACTGGGGTATCAACCTGCTGGCTCAGATGGCGGGCAAACCGGCCAATGATCCGGAAATCCAGAAGATCCGCAAGTTCGCCACGGACGGCACCAACGCTCTCGGCGGCACACTGGCCGCATCGATGTCCCTAGATACCAAGAGTAAGCCCCCCTTCGCATTTCGCTATGTGGTCGGATTAAAGGATGCACAGGCCTTCTCGCGGATGTTGGATCAGATCCCCTCGATTCTCAACAGCGGCCTGGTCGCGGGCATTTACCAGCAGATGGGAATCAAACTCGACGCGCAGCTCCAGCGAAAAGTCGAGACCTACAAGGACGTTCCCATTGACGCCCTGACGTTCATTCTCACCCCCACCGATCCGAATTCTCCCGAAGGTCAAGTGATCGCCTCCATGTACGGCCAGGGCATGAATCTCCGCATTGCCACAGTGAACAACCTCCTGGTGTACACGCTCGGCGCGGATCCTTCGGCCGCCATGAAGGAGCTGATCGACCAGGTGAGGAGCGCGTCTTCGACCGCCGGGGTTCCAAGCGAAATCCAGGCCGCCACACAACTGATCCCCGGTTCCGAAAAGGCCCAGTTCTTCGCGACCTACAATCTCCTGCGGCTGATCCAAATGGGCACGACAATCGCGCCCATGCCCATCGCTATTCCACCCGTCAAGAGCCAGAGCAACATTGCCATCGCCGGCAACGCCGCCAACGGCAGACTCTCCGTCCAGGTCGCCCTTCCCAAACAGCACCTGCAGGAACTGATGGGAACTTTCATGCAGACGCAGCGTCAGAATTAACATCTGGACAGATACCGAAGTCCGACGCAGCCGCGACGGAAATGGATCGATGACTTGAGGCCGGGGTCTTCTTCGATGAGGAACCCCGGCCTTTCTATTGACCGTCCGCTCGTCCTACCCCAGGTCGGTAAGCGAAACAACCCGGCCCACCCCCACCGGAATGAATCCTCCCGGGAAGCTCTTCTCGAATCGGCTTCGCGCCTTTTCGCCTGAGCAATGGGTCGGCGCAACGTATCGAACGCCCGACTCTTGAAAGGCAGCGATGATCCGTTCGACTTTACCCGACAACGCCCACTCCAGATGGAACCCGCCCATTACCAGCAGTAAATCGTCGCCATACACTTTCCGGGCCGCCTCGACCATTGAAACCACGCCGGGGTGGGCGCAGCCTGTCAAAACGACCAGTCCCCGCGACGTGCGGATGGCCAGAGCTTGTTCCCGAACCCTCCGCCCGAGAACACCGGTTGTGCAGACGTTCTCACAGATCTCCTGCGGACCTTCAACCTCGACAACGCCGACCCCGGTTCTTCGCACGAGGTCTTTGACCCGATCGGGAAACGACGCAGACAGGTACACCTCGACACGGGGATTTGCCTGAAGCAGTCCCGTCAAACCGCCGGCGTGGTCGCCATGCACGTGTGAGAGAACCAATACATCGATGGCCGCCGGATCGATGTGGAGCTTGTCCAGATTCTCCAGCAGCAGCGGCCCGTCGCTGCCGGTGTCGAAGAGGATGTTCCGCTGGGCCCCTGCGATGTGGACCGCAAAACCCCACGCGGTCTTGAGCCCTTCGACGCAGGGGTAGTTGTCGTGTACCACGGTGATCGTCAGATCGTCCAGAGGCTGATTCTCGGCTGGGTGAGCGTCGCTTCCCATACGACAAGGCTCTCCTTCTCAAACCGCTGCGCCGGTCGTGTCCTTGTAGTGGGCCCGCAGACGCTTCAATTCGGCCATCAACTCCTGCACGACATCCGCGTACTGAGCATCGGGATAGAGGTTCTTCAGCTCGTCCGGATCGCTCTGCAAGTCGTACGGCTCCCACTTGTCGATGTCGTTGTAGAAATGGAACAGCTTGGGGAACGTCTGCTGCGAGCCGTCGAACGTCACGCGGTTGTCGATCAGGCCGTTGATGTGGCTGTGCTTGCCGGTCAGGATCACCGCCCAGCACAGGGCGCAGATGGAGTTGGTGCAGAAGCTGTTGGTGAACCGCATCCCTTCCCCGGCGATCCGGTCGAGGTTCGGCGTCCGGTTGATCTTGCTCCCATAGCAGCTCATCGCGTGGGAGGCGTGGTCGTCGGTCATGATGAAAAGGACGTTCGGCCGATCCCAGATCGCCGCGGTCTGCCCCCAACCCGCCGGGCCGGGAAGCATGGACAATCCCGCCACCACCCCCAGGGTCTTCAAGAACTCCCGACGCGTTTGCCTCACCATATCAGCCCCTTTCCAGCAACCCCCGGCCGCGAATCCCCACAACCGGGCGTGTGTGACTCCGGAGGCCATAATATTGTCAAGAGAAGCCGTTGTCCAAAGAATTGGCAGGAGAAGGACTACCCCGAATCCATGTACGCGTGTGTGCGTCGGGGCCTTCAAGAGTCAGGATCAGACCATGGTCGAGACGGGCACGTTTCCCGGCCGACGGCGTCATCGCTTCTCTGCGGGCTTCTTCCGCAGGTCTCGTGACTCGATCTTGCTGCCAAGGTGAATCCCGGTCAGTCTCATCATAGGGGTGTCTTCGCCCAGTTCTCCACCCGCAGCCCCTCCACTCTGCGGAACTCCCTCTCATTGTTGGTCACAAGGATCAGACCATGCGACATCGCCTGCGCCGCCAGCAGCAAGTCCATCGGCCCGATGGGCTTTCCTTTGGCCTCCAGTCGAGAACGGATCGGCCCGTACTCCGCCGAGGCCCTCTGGTCGAAATCGAGGACTGTAAACGGCAGGACAAACTCCATGAGCGCGACCCGGTTGCGATCCGGGTAGTTGCTGCGGGCGATTCCATACTCCAGTTCCGCAAGAGTAATCGTGGAAATGGCGATCTCTCCCGGCTGTCTCGATTGCACCTGCTTCAACACCGCCGGGGGCGTCTTCCTGATGATATAGATGCAGATGTTCGTGTCGAGCAGGTAGTTCATGGGATCGCGTCCCGCCGCTCGAACGAACCTTGATCTCGCTTGAAATCCATGAAGTCGTCGGAGAACTTGTCCAGACTGTCGAGGAACGGCCCCCATGGATTCCCATTCTTCGGGATGAGCACGACAACCCCGTTGATCTTCTTCACGTACACCTCATCGCCGGGGAACGCGTACTCCTTCGGCAGCCGCACCGCCTGGCTCCGCCCGTTTTTGAAAAGCTTCGCGGTATCCATAGCAACTCCTTCACAGATATATACCATAGTATATATCGCACTCCGGCGATTGTCAAGCGATTTCACTGCACCCGTGTACGACCGGTTCTCGTGGAGGCTGCGGTTATACGTCGCGGACTCTCACTTACGGGGCACGAAAACCAAGCCTCGCATTTCCTCCGTGCCGCCAGCAACAGATCCACCGGTCCTATGCGGACTCTAGAACTCATCGTTAGGGTCGCCGTATTCCATGCTGCCGGCTCCGAAGCGGAAAATGCCCGGCCGAAGGCCGGAATCGGGATCTGTCCGTCCCCCTCCCTCCCATCATCCGAAGCCCCCGCATACGACGGCGGCAAGCCACAGGGCAAACGTGATCGCGCTTACGACGAGGCCTGCTCTTGCCCACGTTTCGCGTCTGTCCCTGATTATGGCAACGACGCTCACTGCCATCGCTACGGGCGGACCGAACACGACCAGGACTCCTCCAAGGAATCCGAGGGGTGAGCCTCACCCAAAGCCGGGAAGTCGCAGCAGCGATGCCACCAGATAGAACCAGGGCGACAAAGCCAGCCAGAAGGCGACCTTTCCCATCACACGGGAGTTTGTCCGCTCATATTCCATGGACTCTGCGACTCCGGGCACTCCCAGCCTGCATTTTTCACATGCCCACTGCCTCAATTCTCGCATGACGGACCGAGAAGTCAATGCTCAGAAAGTGAGAATGCACCACCGAGGCAGGTCCTTGTGGCTCCGCGTGAAAACCAACACCCGGGTAAAGATCGCCAGTTTTGCGTGGGCGCCGACGGCGGGATGCTGTACAATGCGGTCTGGTCGCTAGGGGTGGCCCGGAAGGGGCCTGAGAAAACACCCTCCGAACCTGATCAGGATAACCGCCTGGAATGAGGACCTCGGCACGAATCGCCGGGATTTGTCACACCGGGCTGATATGCCTGCGTAGGAAAGCGATGACAATCGAGCATTGATGGTCATGAGAATCGCTTCCCACCGCAGGAGCGATTTTTTTATTGGCGTGAGGAGTCGATAGTCATGACGACACAACTGACGCAAGCCCGAGCCGGGATCGTCACCGAAGCCATGCGGCAGGTCGCCGCGAACGAAGGAGTGGACGTGCAGACCGTCCGCGAGGAAGTGGCCGCAGGCCGGCTGGTGATCGCGGCCAACAAGGCCCATTTGAAGTCCAATTTGAAAGCCGTGGGGATCGGCCGGATCCTCACGACCAAGGTCAACGCCAACATTGGTACCAGCAGCATCCGATGCTCCGTGCCCGCGGAGATCGAGAAGATGAATGCAGCCCTGGAGGTCGGGGCCGATGCGATAATGGACTTGAGCACGGGCGGAGACCTCGACTCGATTCGGGCGGAATTGCTGGCCCATTGTCCGGTTCCGTTTGGCACGGTCCCGATCTACCAGGTGATCGAGGGCCGCGAGGTCGAGGACGTCACGCCGAAACTGATCCTCAAGACGGTGGAGAAGCAGGCCAAACAGGGCGTGGACTTCTTCACGATTCACGCCGGACTGCTGCGAGAGCATCTGCCTCTGCTCGAAAAGCGGGTGATGGGGATCGTCAGTCGGGGCGGGGCCCTGCTGGCCAAGTGGATGGTCCACTACAAACGCCAGAACCCACTTTACGAGATGTTCGACGACCTCTGCGACATCATGGCTCAGCACGACGTATGCTTCTCGCTGGGCGACGGCCTGCGACCCGGCGCGATCGCAGACGCCACCGACGACGCCCAGCTCGCGGAGCTGCGAACGCTCGGCGAACTGACCCAGCGGGCCTGGGAGCGCGGCTGCCAGGTCATGGTCGAGGGGCCGGGCCACGTGCCCTTCAATCAGATCCAGTACAACATGGAGATCCAGCAGAAGCTCTGCCACGGCGCCCCGTTCTACGTGCTCGGACCGCTGGTGACGGACATCGCGCCGGGCTACGACCACATCACCTCCGCGATCGGAGGCTGCGCCGCTGCCTACTATGGCGCCTCGTTCCTGTGCTACGTCACGCCGCGAGAACACCTGGGTCTTCCGAATACCGACGATGTCCGCGCAGGGGTCGTAGCCGCCAAGATCGCGGCCCATGCGGGTGACGTGGCCCGAGGGCTCAAGGGAGCCGCCGACCGGGATCGCAGGCTGAGCATCGCGAGAGGCAACCTGGACTGGCCCACGCACATCGGCACCTCGCTCGATCCCAAGACCGCCGACCGCATGCACAAAGAGGCTTGTCAGGAAATGGGCATGGCACAGCTCCAGACCGCCGACTATTGCTCGATGTGCGGTAAGCATTGGTGCAGCGTCCGGATCAACCGCGAAGTGCGGCAGGCGGTCGCAGGAAAGGCGTGACTTCAACAACAAACGACGCTACTTGCCCAGCGACCGGACCGCGATTTCGGATATGAGACTGTCGAAATCCTGGGCGGCACGAAGCACCTGCACCATGTCGGGCAGCCGCATGATTCGCGCGATGTCCGCCAACGCCTGGAGATGCTTGGCGGGATCTTGTCCGATCGGGTCCAGCAAAATGATCAGGATGTGTGGCGGGCCGGAAGCCAGCGGCACATCCAGGGGATTCTTCGACACGCCCAGAAAGATGACCGATTCGGTCACGTTCGGCACATGAGTGTGCAGCAAGACCACGTCGCCGGTCAACTCCACCGGCTCTTCCTGGCTGATGGAATGCAGCAGCGTAGTGACCGCCTGGGTGTTGGCGGTCTGGTGGCCGAAGTAGCCGCCGAGAAGCTCGCGGACCGCTTCTTCGGTGGTGGCGACGTTCATTTGCAGTCGGGTTCGATCCCGCGTAAAGGTCGAGAAAATATACGCGGAATCGGCAATTTTGTCGGCCGCCTGCTGGCTGTCCCATCGCTCGGCAGGTGGGATCAGGACCGAGAAGGGAATCTCCGGGAATTCCTTCGCCAACCGGCCCGGCAGCCGATCCAAGCTCGGCTGCCATGCGAGTTCGCCCTTGCGGGCCCCCATGAGGATCAGCCAATCGGTCTCTTCGATTATCGAGGCGACGTGCGTCACAACGCCCTTCCAGGAGGCGAGGGTCTCGAAGGAAACCGACACTGACGGCGGCGTTTTCTTGATGAAGTTTCCTGCCGCCAGGAGTGTCTCGGCGGAACAGAGAATCAGCAGAGAGGTCCCCGCCTGGTTGGCCAGCGTCTTGGCTGCGGTGGCGATGGACTCGAACCCCGGTTGGCGTTCCGCGAAAGGAGGCAGAACCAGCAGAATCCGCTTGGCCGTGCTCACCGGCCTCTGGACCCGGTTGACCATGACCAGTGGGAGGCTGCGTTCGACGATCGGATCGATCGTGCGTCCGAAGATCCGCGTTCGGGAACTCACCCGCCCATCCCAGCCCAGCAGGATCATGGAGATCCGATTGTCCCGGACGGCCCGCAGAACGCCGGAAGGAACATTCACGTCCACGTTGGTCAGCGGAGTCACCGGAACCCCCGCCGACATCGCTCGCACCACGATGTGGGCCAGGATCTTTTCCGCCAGCGCCACGTCCTGCTCCGCCGCGGCGCTCTCCGGAACCACCCGCAAAGGGTAGAGCGGTTCGTGGGAGTTCTTCTCCCGGAGGAGCAACGCGATATCCAGCAGCTCCTTGGCGCCCGGGCGGTCTTCGAGGGGTATCAACGCTCTGTGCGGCGCGGCGGAGGCGTCGAAGGCGGCCTGCTCCTCCCGCAGGGCAACCCTCTTGCCCGCCCGCTCAGTCACGATGGACCCGACCAAACACGTCACCGCGATCATCATAATGGTTCCGGTGATCACCGCTTCGGAGAAGAGCCCAAGATTGTAACCCACCAGGACCGCCGCCAAGGTGGCGGCCGCTTGGTTGACGCTCAGGCCGAAGATCAACAGCCCTTCGTCCCGCACGTACCCCAGCGACTTCTGAGAGAGCCACGCCGCGAGGAACTTCGCCGCCAGCGCGACCACGATCATCCCTGCGGACAGGACCCACGCTTCGGTTCCCGTGAACAGGAGGCTTACGTCGACCAGCATCCCGACGGATAGCAGGAAAAAAGGAATGAAGATGGCATTCCCGGTGAAGTGGATCCTCGTCATCAGGATGCTCTTCTCGGGAATCAGGCTGTTGAGCGCCAGTCCGGCCAGGAATGCCCCGATGATCGGTTCCAGGCCCGCTGCGTGCGCCAAGTAGGAACTCAGCAAGGCGACCGCCAGAACGAAAACAAATTCCGTGTTCTCGTCCGCCAGGATCTCGCGGAAGAACCACCGTCCCAGTCGCGGAACCAGAACCACGACCGCGCCGACGTAGACAAGGATCGAGACCGCAAGCCGCACCCAGAACCAAGTGTTCAGATCGCCCTGGCTGGCGCTGGCGATCACCGCCAGCACCAGCAGTGCGAGCGTATCGGTGATGATGGTGCCGCCGACGGTGGCCGTCACGCAGCGAGATTTGGCCAGTCCCAACTTGCCGACCGCCGGGAAAGTGACCAACGTGTGCGAAGAAAACATGCTGGCCAATAAGATCGCCACCGGCAGGGTCATCCCGAACACCCAGACACCCAAGGCGATGCCCATCGCCAACGGGATGCTGAAGGTCAGGAGTCCGAAGAGGATCGTGTGCGTGCGATTGCGGCGCACCTGATGCAGGTCGATCTCCAGTCCCGCCAGGAACATGATGTACAGCAGCCCGACCGTGCCGAGCAGTTGCACCGTCTGGTCGCGCGAGAGAATCCCCAGGCCGTGAGGGCCGACCAGCGTTCCGGCGGCGATCAGCCCGACGATCTCGGGCAGGCGGACCTTCCTCGCAAACAACGGCGCAACGAGAATCATCGCCATCACGCTGGCGAAGATCAGCACTGGATCAGAAAACGGCAACATCGGCATCCCTGCAATCACTTCATGACGCTATGAACCAAGGCGACGCACGCGTCGTCCCCACGGACTTCGAAACGCACTATAGAGGATTGCCACAAAACCGACAAGCCAGATCACTCGCGTCGACCGTTGCTCCCCGGCATCGACACGTTGAGTCGCCAAACCCTCAATTCCGCCCTCGCTCCACGTACATCACGGTGGCCCGCGATCCGCAGCCCAACCCCTCTGTCACAGAGGGGAAGTCCTCATCGAAGTGTGAAGCCGGAGCGGAAGGCGGCGACTGCGATATCGCCGACTTCCTATTTTCACACTACTCGCTTTTTTACGTTTTCATCGAATCGATTTCAATGATAGCGATGGGCAGGAAGATGAAGATGGGCAGCCAAGCCCAGAGTTCCGGCATGACGCGGGTGCCGAAAACGACCTCGGTGGCGAGCATCTTGCAGACGAAGGTCGTCACGAAACAACCGGCGGTCAGGATGAAGCTGACCAGAATCGCGGACTTCATCATCTGCGGGTCGCGGCAGATCAGCACCGGCAGGCTCACCATAAGCATCGTCAGGTTGATCAAGGGGTCCGTAATGCGGAAGTGCCTCTGACTCACGAGCTGGGCGATGTCCTTGACCTTGGTCTTCTGGGCGGCCAGGGCCGCCAGTTGGCGGGAGCTCAGGAGCGAATCGTAACCGGCGTTGCGCCGTAGAACGATGTCCTTGGGGAGCAGAGCTTCGGCCTGATAGAAAGACCACGACTGGGGGGCCTGGTTGGGATCCGTGCTGATGTACAGACCGTTGATCAGATCCCAGCGGTTGGCGGCAGGATTGAAAACCGCCGAGTCGGCTGAGAGCCGTCCGGTCACTTCCCAGACCCCAGGTTGGGACGGGAGGGCGCGACGAGTCAGGATCGTGGGCCGATCCAAAGTCGCGGTTGTGGCGTCGTACTTCGGAGAGCACAGCAGCGAACCGTTTCCGTCGGCAAAGAACCACACCGCATAGGCTTGCTTGCCCTCCACGTCGTCCTCGTCCTGGACGAGTTTGTCGCTGATCGCCGGGATGAGCAGCTCCTGGTCGGCCACCGCCAGGGCAGTGAAGAAGATCACCAACGCCAAGATCGGCCCGACGATCCGCTTGGCGCTGACGCCCGAGGCGATCATCGCGACCAGCTCGTTGTTCCGCACCATCCGGCCCAGTGAAAACGCGGCGGCCACCACGGTGATGACGCCCGCGCTGTCGCGAAAATACAGCGTGGTACGGAAGGCATAAAACAACGCAATGTGCTTTATCAGTTCCACGGCCCCGAGCTTGTCCGCGTTCTCCGCAAACTCGTCGAGATTGACGAATAGCTCGATGATCACCCGCAATCCGATCAATACGCAAAACGCGATGACGTAGCCGACCAGAAAGTTCTTCGCGATGTATCGATCGAGGATCTTCATAGACCTCAACCCCGCTGTAGCTTTCGGTAGATACCGGCCGCCAAGAGGGCCAAGAACACCAGCCCGCCCCACATGATCCCTATGCCGGTCAAGCTGCCCACCGCACCGTTCTGCGTGAGGTGCTTGCCGCTGACGATGGAGATAATCAACACGGCGGCCGGAACGCAACTGGCGCCGAAAGCGCTGAGGAGGTGCCCCCCTTTCTGGAGAATGCCCAAGCCGATGCCGATCAGAATCATGGGAACACAGCCGACCCCGAACACCAGACGCGAGTTCAACTCGGCCTGGATATCCTTCTTCGTACGGTAGATCTTCTTGAGCAGATCCGCCTGGCCACGGGCCAGGATCGCGCTGGGCGGCCTCTTCAACCCCGACGCCAGGTCCCCGGTCACCAAGTCCAGCACAGGCATCGGGTCCACCCGCCGCACAACCGCCTCGGGCAACCTCAGATCACCGACCCCGTAAGGAACCAGCGATTGTCCCGTCTCCTGAACGCTCGGATTGTGCAAGTACAAAGTCACCTTCGGGTCGAATGTTCCGGATTGCACCTGAATTTCAGCCTTCGTACATACAAGCCGACGACGACGCCCGCTACCGTCCCACTCCTCGACCACCACCGGCGGCATCAACCCAATCGCCGCAGGGTCCCGCAACTCGCAGCGTCGGGCCGAGAACCGGATGGAATGCGCAGTCCCTTTGAATTCGTACGATCCGCCTGAGGCGATCGCCTCGTTGACGTCCTGCGCCAGAAGTTCCGTCACATACTGCGTATACACCTCCCGGACCAGCCGGGCCACAGGGTCAAACAGCATCAAGTTGGCTTGAATCCGCTTCATCTGGTCGAGTCTCTTGAACTTGATGTCGTCCGGCATGAGCGACTCAAACTCCATCGTCACCGGAAGCAAACCCACGGTTCCCTCCCACGGTTCATTGCCCGACCCCATCTGGCGGCAGTTCCGCACGGTCAGTCGAACCTCGTTGAAACGCTTTTGAGAATCGAATTTCACCCGAGCCTCGTCCGCCGTGGTCGTCTTGCGAACGTCCTGTGTCTTGGACGTCTGCACGATGACGATCCCGTACAGCGTGTCCTGTTCGAGATCCGCATGATCGGCATAGATCAGAAAGGAACCGGACCCGCTGCGAATCGAGTAATAGCCTCTTCGCTGGAGATTGCGAAACAGGATCTGCTTGGCGTCGGATTTCAGCGACGCCTCCGCCATGCGTACGAAGTACGGCATGACGTGGAAACTCAGTACCAGATTGGCGATGGCCACGAGAACCGCCAGCACCAGGCCGGGATAGATCAGCGTCATCGCGCCGATCCCGCTGGCCCGACAGGCGTCGATCTCATTGTCGCCGGCGAACCGCCCGTACGCCAAGGCGGAGGCGAACAGCGCCGCCATGGGCAATACGAACGTCAGCGTCACCGGCATGAAAATGAACAGGATGGTGACCGCTTGCCGCGGACCGACTCCGAATTTCTGTACCGGCTGCAAGATCATGCCCAAGCTCAGGATCAGCGTCAACGCGACCGTCGCCAAGACGAAGATCCGCAGGATCTCGCGGAACATATACCGGTGCAGGGTGAAGACCATCGGTCACCGATCCTGCTGATTCAGTAAGATCTCCACGGGATCCAGATCCCGGATCCGGTCGAAGAAAATCTCGTGCGGATACTTTTCGAGCAGTCTTTTTTCCCTCTCGCTCAACGCCTGTCGCCGTTGCTGGCCGAAAAGCATCCATTTGGCGGAACCTGCGAGTTCCTCCGAATAGTCCTGCGTCCGGGCAGGCGTGAATTCGAGAACCTTGACCAACCGCCACTTGGCGCCGGCCTCGTAAAACCCGGGAATCGGACCGATCAGCTGGTTGGGCTCCGCCTTGGCGAAATGGGCCCAGAACACCCCTTCGCTTCCCGGCGAAAGATGGTAAGGACTCACATCCTTCTGCAGAGAATACTCTTGTCGAAGGGTCTGAAAGTCGGTGCCCTGATCAAGCAAGGTCCTGATCTTCTGCGCGGTTTCCTTGTCCGGACACCAGATCTGGTCGGCCTTCAACGACGGATTCGTCGCGAACTGCCAGGGATTTTCATCGAAACGCGCCTTGACCTGCTCAGGCGTGGGCTCGGGGATATGCTGGATCCATTCCTCCTGCGTTCGATACAGAAGCCGGTCGTCCTCGAGTCTGCGCAGCTCACTTTTCAGCGCAGGGTCCTGGTCGTATCCGCGAGATCTGGCCTCGGCGGCCAGCACCGGGCCGCGGAGCCCCATGTCCAGAAGTCGCTCAACGCCCTCGGGTTTGCCCAGATCCTGGGGCCTCCGCGGAGGCGGAAAATCGCAGAGCAATTGGAACCAGTCCTTCAAGGTGAACTGTCCCCCGTCGAAGGTAGCCAGAACCAGGTTGCGCTCTTCGTCGGACAAATCCGTGTTGAGCTGGCTGTTCAGAATCCAGTACTGGGTCGGCCCCCGCGGCTGACGCGGCTGGGTCAAAAGCCGTTGATGGATCTGGGCGGTCTTGGCCACGTTCTCGGACACCTTGGTGATCTTGCGTTTCGCGGCCACCTGCGCGTAGTACTGATCCCGAAGCTGGTTGGCCTGCGCCTGCATCGCCATCATCCTCGCCTGGTCGCGGGTCAAATTGGGACGGCTCTTCATGGCGCGGTCCACGTCCGCCTCCTCGACCTTGAGCTTCGGAGCCAACTCGGTCTCCAGCAGCCTCCCGACGAGCCTTGCCTGCTCGAGCTGCGAAACGGCCCGACGGATGTGCTCATCTTGATCCAGGCCGAGCTTGCGTCCTTCCAGACTCGTGGCCTTCTCGGCCAACATCTTGCGAAGCACGGACTCCACGGACGGCGACGGAGGTTCCTGATAGAACGGCTCCTCGTGCGAACGCAATTCCTGCAGGAGACGCTGGGCCAACTCATCCCGGGAAATCGAAACGTCGCCGATAACCGCGACAACCATGCGGTCCGGGGCCTTCTCCTCCGCCAGAAGCAGACCCGCCAAACACGGAATACAGATTCCCAGGACCCCATACAATCGGAACATACCGAAGCAAACGCTGCCCATCAGTGAATCACCTTGTTCAACGGATACGTAATGATGCCCGAGGCCCCGGCGCGCTTGAGCGCAGGCACCAGAGACCTCTCCACGGAATCGTCAATGATCACTTCGATCGCGACGTACTCGGAATCGGCCAGACTGGACACCGTCGGACTTTTCTCGGCCGGCAGGACCCGCAACACCGAGTCCAGGTCCGAACGGTGGACGTTCATCTTGAGGCCCACCTTGCCGCGGGCCGCGATCGCCGCCTGAAGCAAAATAGAGATATTCTCTATCTTCTCTCGCTTGAACCCATCCTGCCAGGCGATCTTGTTGGCGATCAGCCGGGTCGTCGACAGGATCACGGTGTCCACGATCCGCAGGTTGTTGGCCCGGAGGGAAGTCCCGGTCTCGGTCAACTCGACGATCGCGTCGACCAAACGAGCTTTGACTTCCGTCGCGCCCCAGCTAAACTCGACTCGAACCCGGACGCCTTTGTCCTGGAAATACCGCTTCGTGACGCCCAGCAACTCCGTGGCGACGATCCCACCCTCGAGGTCCTCTGGCTTCTGAACCTTCGATTCGTTCGGCACCGCGAGCACCCACCGCGTGGGGTTGCTCGTCGCCTTGCTGTACGGCAGCTCACAGACCTCGACGACGTCGCAACCGTTCTCCTTGATCCAGTCGAAACCGGTGATGCCCGCATCCAGGACGCCGTCGCCGACGTATCGTCCGATCTCCTGGGCCCGCAGGTACACAGGCTGGATCTCTTCGTCGTCGATCGAAGGAAAATAACTCCGTTTCGAATCGGAAATATGCAAACCCGCCTTTTCAAACAAATCCGTGGTCGCCTTTTGCAGGCTGCCGGCGGGAAGGCCGAGTTTCAGAATTCGTTCACCAGCCACAGTCACTCCCTGTTCAGTCGATTGTCATTTCTGCCTGCGACGCCGGCCCCCCCGGCGTCACCTACCGCTCGCCTTGCCGTCTTTCCGGCGGGCGGCCGGCTTCTTCTTCGTCAGTTTCGGCGATTCGCTCTCCTTTCGCAAGAGAGCGTAAAACTCATATGCGTCCTTCGCGGCTATTTGTCGAGTCAAAAAACCCTCAATAGCGTCTTCGTCGGCATCCGGGGCGATCGCCCCGTGACTCCGGAGGCATTCGATCATTCCCTGTGTCAGAGGCACGGCATGTGCCTGCAGCGAGGTGAGCATACAGTAATTGATCGCAAAGCGGCTTACGCCGTCGAGCTTCTCAAGACCTTCCTTGGCGGGTCGTTTGCCCAGCTTTTTGAGAACCGCCAGACTGATCTTGTGATGCTCGTTGAAAATCCCCCGCAGGGCGGCCGTCAGGGATGAGGCCGCGGCCCGACAGGACGCGGGATTTCCGCCCATCACCTCGGCAATTTCCTCGATCCGCGAGACCCGCAGATCGTTCCAGTCCACAAAGGACGAGCGGATCTCCCGCAGGGCCCGGGCCGTGGCGGCCTCGCTCAGTCTTTCACTGATGATGCCGCAGATCAAGGCTTCCGCCGGATCGTCGTAGGTCGTCTTCTCGACTTTCGGATGCACACGCTTCAACTCTCGGTACAATTTCTGAAGCCGCTGAGCATATTCCTTACTGTTCTTCATGGCCCTTCCAGATACCGCAGCAGGTCGGCAGCGTCACCTTTTCCGGATGCGCCGGATCGCAGAACCTCTTTCGCAACAGCCTCGGGCGCGACAGGTCACGGTTCTTCCTCCTGGGGAGGCTCCGGGATCTGCTCGTTCCTGCGACGTTCGCCGGACACTTCGTCGATCAGCCTCATCACATCCAGGGTTTTGCGAAACTGCTCATCCACATGAAAACGCAGCACGGGACAGAATTTGCTCTCCAACGCCTCCGCCAAGAACGATTGAATCCTCGGTCGGGCGTGCGTGATCGCGGCAAAAGTTTTGCCTTTGCCCGCCTCGTTCAAGGCGAAAATGCTCAGATACACATCCGCACTGCGCATATCCATCATGACTTCCACCCGCGTGACGCTTACGAAACCGGTAATGCGAGGATCGTTCAAGTGATTGGCAATCGCGTCACTCACGACCTCTCGAATCACTCGGGCCACCTTTTCCTGCCTTCGGGTCGGCATAGGGTATCTTCCTTCAGGACCGGCGTCCCCCGGGAGTTTCAAGACCCCAGTGTTCTGGCGATCTTGACAATCTCATAGAACTCCAGGACGTCGTCCATCTTGACGTCATCAAATCCGGCCAGTTTCACGCCGCACTCCAACCCGGCTTTGACCTCGCGTGCATCGTCCTTGAAGTGCTTGAGAGACTCAATCGCGATACCGTCTCTCACTACGATGTTGTTGCGGATCAGCCGCACCTTGGCGGCCTTCGTGGCCACACCGTTGGTGACATAGCAACCGGCGACCGTGCCGATTCGCGAGACTTTGAAGGTGGCGCGGACCGTGGCCCGGCCGAGCGTTTTTTCCTGCTCTTCCGGCTCCAGCAGACCGGCCATCGACTTCCTCAGGTCGTCGGTGATGCGGTAAATGATGTTGTACAGTCGAATGTCCACGCCCTCGGTCTCGGCCGTCCTCTGGGCCCGTTCGTCGGCCACGACGTTGAACCCGATGATGATCGCGTTGGACGCCTCGGCCAACAGGACATCGCCTTCGGTGATGCCGCCGGGCATCGCCTGAAGAATGTTCAAACGTACCTCTTCCGTGCTCAGTTCGGACAGGTACTTCTTCAACACATCCACCGACCCCTGAACGTCGGCACGGATGATCAGATTCAACTCCTTGACGTTGCCGGCCTCGATCTGGCTGAACAGATTGTCCATGGTGACCTGAGTCCGTTCGGCCAACGACTTTTCCCGGGCCCGCAGTGTGTTTTCCTCGGCGGCGGCTTTGGCTTTATTGATGTCGTCCAAGACATAGAATCGGTCGCCCGCCAGCGGGACCCCGTTGAGGCCCGCCACCGCCACCGGCATGGAACTGGTGGCGGATTTGACTTTTTTGCCCGCGCTGTCGGTCATCTGTCGGACGCGACCGTAGGTCTTGCCCGCCAGCAGGATATTACCCTTTTCCAGACGGCCTTCCTTGATCAGAACGGTCGCCACGGGACCTTCCTGCGCCGACATCCGTGCCTCGACCACCCAGCCGGTGGCGGGAATCGTGTCGTCGGCCTTGAGCTCCAGCAGTTCAGCCACATAATCCAGGGCCTCCAGCAGGTCATCCACGCCCTGGCCGGTGGTGGCGCTGGTCTTGACCACCTCGGTCTGGCCGCCCCACTCGGTCGGGGTCAACCCGTGCTCGGAAAGCTGCGCGTAGATCCGGTTGATATCGATGCCCGGCAGATCGATCTTGTTCAGCGCCACGACAATCGCGACGCCTGCGGCTTTACTATGGGCGATCGCTTCGATCGTCTGGGGCATCACCCCGTCGTCGGCCGCTACCACCAGGACCACGATGTCGGTCATGTTGGCGCCGCGGGCCCGCATGGCGGTGAACGCCTCGTGGCCGGGGGTATCGAGGAACGTGACGGTCTTGTTGTCCCAATTCACCTGGTAGGCGCCCATGTGCTGGGTGATGCCTCCGGCTTCACCGGCGGCCACATGGGTTTTTCGGATCCGGTCCAAAAGGCTCGTTTTGCCGTGGTCGACGTGTCCCAGCATGGCCGCGACGATCGGGCGTTTCTTGAGGTTGGCGCGCTGCCGCTGCTCGAATTCCTTCTGAATCTCCTCCTCCAGGGTGGCCTTGCGTTCGACGACCAACTCGGTGTCGAACTCCAGAGCGATCAGTTCGGCCACATCACTGCTGACCGACTGGTTGGCGGTGGCCATGATCCCTTGTTTCATCAGCTTGGCGATGATGTCGGCGACTTTGACCGCCAAGGCGGCAGCCAGATCTTTTACCAGAATCGGCTCGCGAAGAACGATGCTCTTGGGACGCGCCGGCGCGATGCCGCTTTCTCCTTTGGTGCCTTTGGCGGCGATTCGGCGGGTCGGACGAAGACGCAGGCCTTCCCCGCCGGCGGCAGTCAGACGCGCCTGTCTTTCTTCAATGTCTCTCTGACGCCAGTTTTTCTGCAGCCTGCTTCGCTTGATTTCCTCCTCCGACTCCTCTTTGCGACGTCCATGGGTGCGATCTTTCGTGGCGCGTGACTTTCCGCCCTTGCGATCCACAACGTCGGAGGTGATCGTCGGTCGCAGCCCTGGGATCCCATCCTTGTTTCTGGCCATCAGAGGCTGGGTCACCGGCGCGTCATGGCGAGACCGAAACCGGGATCGCGGACGATCCAACGGCTCGGGCGCTTCGACACGAATGACCTGCGGACCGCTGAGTTTCGCAGGTTTGGGCTTTTCCAGCATGGGACCGGCGGGCACCACAACGATGGGTTCTCTGGCCTTCACCACGGGCCTGAGCGGTTCCGCCGGTTTCTCCTCCACCGGGACAGGGGTCGGTTCTGGAACCTGTGCCGCGACGGCCGACGTCGGCTCCACCTCCTCAACGGGCACAACCACAGGTTCGGGCGGCGCCTGCACTGTTTCCACCGGTAGGACTTCGACCGCTGGCGTTATGGGGACCTCCGCCGGAGCGGGTACAGCCTCCTCCTCCACCTTCGGCTCGGCCGGAAACTCGTCTCGGTTTGCGGCTTCGCTCTCGAACTCTTCGCCGCCCGATTCGACGAGGCCCTCCTCGGCCCTTGGCTTTCTCCTGACGCGAACCTCGTCCAAGTCCACCTTTTCCGCCGTCTCCACGGTGGTGACGTTCTCTCCCTCGCTGAACCATTCTCGAATCGTGGCTGCCAATCCCGCGGAAATCGTGGCCATGTGGTTGCGGACATCCAGGCCCTCATCCTGGCACTTCTTTACAATTGCGGAACTCTTGACCCCCAGTTCGCGCGCCAGTATGTACACTCTTGTCGTAGCCAAAAAGCCTCCACGTATTACTCTAAGTCCTCGGGCAGCGTCGTTGTCTCCAACGCCCTTGCCTGTTGGGCCATCTGTTTCTGAGAACGCTTCTGATCCGCTTCCGCGGTCAATGCTTTGGCCTCGCGATCCGCCGCTTCCACCAGCTTCACTGCCAGGGATCGGTCAAGCTTCAATTCCGCCACCAGCGGATCCGCTCCGACGTCGTCCAGATCCAACACCGAGATGATGCCCAGCGCGATCAGCTTGTCCACGAGGACGTCGTCGGCCCCTTCGACGCTCTTGACGGTGTTCGCGAGCCGCTCAATCCCCTGGTTGTACTCGTCCGGGGTCAGGATGTCGATGTCCCACCCGGTGAGCCTGGCGGCCAGACGAACGTTCTGACCGTGCTTGCCGATAGCCAGGCTCAATTGATCCTCGTCCACCACCACCGTGGCGCGCCCCAGTTCGAAGCACAGCGCAATCTCACTGACTTTGGCCGGCATCAGGGCATTGGCCACGAGGGTCTGCGAGGATTCGTTCCATCGCACGATGTCGATCTTCTCGCCGCCCAGTTCATCGACGATGTTCTTGATCCGACTGCCCCGCACGCCGACGCAGGCGCCGACCGGGTCCACCTTATCGTCGAACGACGTAACCGCGACTTTGCTGCGATACCCTGCCTCGCGGGCCAAGGCGCGGACTTCGATGATCCCTTCGGCGATCTCGGGTACCTCCGACTCGAACAGCCGTCGGATAAAGTCAGGATGCGTTCGCGAGAGGATGATCTTGACCTGGCTGGCGGTCTCCTTCACATCCAGAATCAGGCAACGAATTCGCTCGCCCGGGCGGTGGGTCTGCCCCATGATCTGCTCGCCCTTGGGCATGAACCCCTCCGTCCAGTGGTCCAGGTTTACGATCAACGTGCCACCTTCGTACCGAACCACCGCCCCACTGACCAGTTGGCCCTTCCTCTGGGCGAATTCACTGAAGATGCTGTCCCGCTCATCGGCCCGAATCTTCTGGATCATGACCTGTTTGGCCGTCTGCGCGGGGATCCGACCGAGCCGTTTGATGTCGATCGGCTGACCGTCCTTGAATGCCGCGACCCGACCGCTGCTGCGGTCGATCTGAACGAGGATCTCGCTCTCCGCGTCGCCGAAGTGTTTGCGAACCGCCGAGACCATGGCCTCTTCCAGATCGGCGAAGATCAACTCCTTGTCGATGTTCTTGTCCCTCGCGATGTTGTCCACGATTCTCAGTAGTTCCTGGTTCATGATCCGATTTCCGTAAGACCCCAAAAAAAAAGTGGCAACTGTGCAGTTCCCACTTCGATTCCTTGCCGACCGAGGTTGTCATCTGCCCTTCGCCTACATCAGGTGCCTCCGAGAGCGGTTTGACCCTGCAACCACCCGAACAAGCCAAACCTCATCTTCAACCTCACTGGCGCCGAGACATCGAAATAGAAACATCAATTCCACAGCCGGCGTTTGTGCAAGAATGCAGCGGATTGCCTGCCTCATATGATCACGCCGCCACCCTGTTCACACATCCGCAGAACACCATTTTTCTTATACCTTTACCTCTGGCACATTGCTGTGGGAACCTAAAGTTCATTTATCGAACGTGTTATGATAATCGCCAAATCCTTTGCTGGCAACAACTTTTTCGCACATTTTGCCCTTTTCGGCACGATCTTCGCCATTAACCGTCCGCCGACAGCACCCAAAGCCCCGACAGGCCGACGGACAAAACCCCACGGAACCGATCAACGACTCGACTCACCCCCTACAAAAAGGCTTCAGTCCGACTGGACACCCAATAGTAGAGCCTCATGACGTAATTATCACTCAGAAGAGCCGATCCTCGCGGCGTACGATTTCCCAGGATCGGCGTTCAAGGCTTGCCAACCGCCACACCAATCGCTATATTCCTCGCGTCAATTGGGCAACGTCCAGATCAAGGAGAAACAGATGGGACCTAGATTGGTCGTGGTGGGAGCAGGTGGGCGGATGGGCCGTCGGATCATTGCGCTGGCCGCAGAGTCGAAGCGTTTTGAGGTCGTCGGCGCAGTGGATAAGGCCGATCACCCCGACTTGGGCAAAGACGCTGGGGTTTTGGCTGGCATCGAGTGTCTGAACGTACCTCTATCCAGCTCTTGGCCTGTTGGGGCACAGGTGGCCATCGATTTTTCCATGCCCGAGGCCGCGGGAGAAACGGTCAAGACCTGCGCCGCCAAAGGAATCTCCTTAGTCATTGGTACAACAGGACTTACAACCAAACAGCAAGAGATGTTGAAATCCGCATCCTGTACGATCCCCATCGTCTACAGTACCAATATGAGCGTAGGCATGAACGTCCTGTTCAATTTGGTGGGAAAGGCTGCCGCAATGCTCGGCGACGAGTTCGACATTGAAATCGTCGAAAAGCACCACCGCTTCAAGAAAGATGCCCCCAGCGGCAGCGCCCTGACCCTCGCCCAGAACATCTGCAAAGCCATCGACCGCCCTTATCCCGATAGCCTTGTACACGGTCGAAACGGGAAGGAAGCCCTCCGAAAAAAGGGCGAAATCGGAATGCACGCCGTTCGTGCCGGCGACATAACCGGCGTCCACGACATCATTTATGGTTCGTTGGGCGAAACGATCACCTTCAACCACACCGCTCACAGTCGCGATACCTTCGTTCGAGGTGCCCTGCGGGCCGCTCAATGGCTCCAGGGCAAGCCCGCCGCCCTCTACTCCATGGCCGATGTGCTAGGGATCCGATAATCACAGACCCTAAGTAACAGAATCCCACTCTGGACTGAATACTTCTTCGATTCATTCTCATAAGAGGGGATTTGACCACAGAGGTCAGGGAGCAGAATGGGGCCCCTCGTACGGGAATTCGGTCAGCCAGAGGCTCAGTTACCGACCACGAACCGAAAACAGACTCATCCGGATTTTGCGTACTTTTGTGGTTTCGGCACGCCCCAAGCGGCGTGCAGAGGAGATTTTCCACTTTGAACCAATAGCATGGAGGGGAGATCCGTGATCCGAGACACCGGCTACGGTTCGCTAGGCAGGCGTGCATAGCACGCCGTCCACGCTGCTGGCGAAAAAACGCAAAATCTCCCAGACCCGCCCGCTTCGGGCGGAATCGAAGTATGCAAAAACCCGATGAGCCACAAATACCCCCACGAATCGACAACCCCGTCGTCACCCCCCCCCCCAGTCACTACGCCGAACAGGGGACTTGTCCGATTTCCGCCGAACCCACACACTCACTTGAGCAAGCCGAGCTTGGCCGGCAGCCAGAGGCTGATTTCGGGGATGAAGGTGCATAGGAGTAGCGTTGCGATCATCGCCAGGAAGAACGGCAGGATCGGGCGGATCACCTTGGTCACCGTGGTCTCGGCGATGCCGCAACCTAAGAACAGACACGTCCCCACCGGCGGGGTGCACAGACCGATGCAGAGGTTCATGATCATGATGATGCCCAGGTGCAAGGGGTGCACGCCCAATCGCTCGGCGATCGGCAGGAAGATCGGCGTGAAGATCAGGATGGCAGGCGTCATGTCCATGAACATCCCGACCACCAGCAGGATCGCGTTCATCATCAGCAGCAGGACCGCCTTATTATCGGTCCAACTCACCAGCGACGCGCTGATGTCCTGCGGGACGTTCTCGGAGGCCAGAACCCAGGACATCGCCATGCTCGTGCCGATCAGGAGAAACACAACCGAGGTCATGATGCCGCACTGGAGCAGGATTCCCGGCAAATTGCGGATCTTCACCTCGCGGTACACGACGACCGCCAGGATGAACGAGTACAGTACCGCCACCGCGGACGCCTCGGTGGGCGTGAACCAGCCCAGGAGAATACCGCCGATCACGATGACGACCAGCAGCATGGCTGGGATCGCCCGGAGGAAGCGGACGACGCTTTCACCGAGCGGGAAGGTCTCGCCTTTGCCATAGCGGTTGCGGATCGAGACGACCCCGCTGACGATCAGCAGACTCAGGCCGACCATTAAGCCCGGCAGATAACCGGCCATGAAAATCGCGGCGATCGAGACGAATCCGCCAGTCGCCAGCGAGTAGACGATCATCACGTTGCTGGGCGGGATCAGAAGACCCGTCGTCGCGGCGGTCACCGTCACCGCGGCGTTGAAGTCGCGATGGTAGCCCATCTTGTTCATTAGCGGGACCATGAACCCGCCGACCGAGGAGACCGCGGCGGTGGCCGAGCCCGAGATCGCGCCGAAGAGCATGCAGGTCAGGACGTTGACGTAGGCCAGGCCGCCTGGGAAGCGGCCGACCAAGACATTGGCGAAATCGATCAGCCGACGGGCGATCCCGCCGTGACCCATGAAAAGCCCAGAGAGGATGAAGAACGGGATCGCCAGCAGCGCGAAACTGTCGATGCCGGTGGCGATGTTGTGCGCCACGGCGGTGAAGGCCGGCACGTCGCCCATCGCCAGGAAGGCGAGCAGGGTCGCGATGCCCATGCAGAACGCCACCGGCATATTGAGCAGCAGCAGAATCGCGAAACTGACGACCAGAACCAGTACAGGCAGATTCAACGGGCCTCCGGATCGACTATCGACTATTTGCTATTTACGATCGGGGAGAGCTTCTGGAGTCTCTCGATCAATCCGATGATTGCGTAGAGCGTCAGAAAGAAGCCGCTGATCGGAACCGCCAGGTACACGTAGCCCATGTTCAGGTGCAGCGAGGGTGAGACCTGGCCCAATTCGAAGTTGCTCGCGACGAGGTCCGCGCCGCCTATGACCATCACCAGCAGCGAGAACGCAGCGACGCAGAAGAAGACGAGCACTTCCGTCGCGACCTTCGCCTTGCCCGGCAACTTGCCGACGAAGTAGTCGATGCCCAGATGCGCGCCGCGTCCCATCGCGACCGCGGCGCCGAGCAGGGCCACCCAGACGAGCATGAACGTCGCCACCTCCTCGGTGACCGTGCTGGGTTTCTTCAGGACCAGACGGGCGAAGACCTGCCACAGGACGTCCAGGACCAGAACCGCCATGACAATCACGACCAGCGTCTCCAGCGAGCGGTCCAGGATCTTCTTGAGCACAAGCAGGAACTTCATTTCACCTCCTGGATCTGGCGGATCAGATCGCCGATCTCGGTCCCCTCGAACTCTCTCCAGACGGGCCGGACCGACTCGCGGAACGGCGCCTTGTCGGGATGGATGATCGTGGCCCCCTGCTGTTGCACGATCTCAAGGTCCTTCAACTCCGCCTCGGCCCAGATCTTCCGCTGGTACACGACCGATTCGTCGACCGCTTCCTGAAGGACCTTCTGCTGCTCGGCCGTCAGATGTCCCCAGACCCGCGTGCTGATCACAAGGATGTCGGGCAGGCAGGTGTGCTCGTCGAGGCTGTAGTAGGGGCACACTTCGTAGTGTCGCGAGGTCCGGAACGACGGCGCGTTGTTCTCGGCGCCGTCGACGACGCCCTGGTCCAGCGCGGTGTACAACTCGCCCCAGGGGACCGGGGTGGGCGAACCGCCCATGGCCTGGACCATCTTGATCGACATGATGCTGTTCTGCACGCGGATCTTCATGCCCGCCAAGTCGGAGGGCGTGTGGATCGGTTTCTTGGCGTAGAAGCTCCTGGCGCCGGCGTCGTAATAGCACAGACCCCGCAGACGTTTCGATTCGCCGGCCAGCAGGAGCTTCTTGCCGATCGGGCCGTTGAGGACCTTCCACAGGTGCTCGGAGTCGCGAAACAGATAGGGTATGCCGAACACCTGCATCTGCGGGACGAAGCCCTCCATCGGGGCGCTGCTGGTCTTGGTCATCGCGAGATAACCCAGTTGCAACGCCTCGATGCACTCCTTCTCGTTGCCGAGCTGCTCGCTGGGAAAGACTTGGACCTGCATCCGACCCGCGGATTTCTCTTTCACGCGATCGGCCATGAAAACCATGGCCTTGTGGACGGGGTGCGAAATGTCCAGGCCGTGACCGAGCTTCAGAACGACCGGTCGCGAAACCGGCGCCTCTGCCCCCCACGTGGGCAGACACATCGCCAGCATCGCGGCACAGAGCATCGCCGGTCCTGTTGGTCCCATTCGTCCCATAGGTCCTATCGACCCCACACGATCACGTCGTCGAGATTGCCGGTGTCGTCGAACGAGCCGAACCCGATGGCGCCGGCACCGAACGTCTTGTCCTGGGCCTGCATGATGGGCTTGGCCATGTCGTCGAAGTAAACCTGGATCAGGCCGCTGGCGAAGTCTCGCACGACCCGCACATCGTGGAAGCCCGTGCTCCAGTCGGTGCCTTCGGTCCGCTCCTTCGCAATGGAGGTCCGCGGCGCGCCATTGACGATGAAGATCGAATTGGCCGCGGCGTCGGCCTTGGTCGCGATGTGGACGTAGTAGAAGTGCGACGGGTCCTGGTAACCGAAGACAATGACCATATCGCGATGGCCATACTCCCTGCTGGTCTGCTCCATCCGCGCCTGAACGACGAAATCCGAGACCTTCAGGTCCCTGATGCGTGCGATATTAAACGGCGACCGCACCGGCGGCTCGTACTTGCTCTGCTGATAGAGCGAGTAAACGTGGTTGGATCCCACAGCCGTTACCTTCCAGGCGTTCGGATCGGTGTGTGTCCAGCGGCATGCCCCGCTCTCGAAGTCCTCGAAGAACGCCAGCGGCAGGTCGTTTCTCTTTTCGGTCAGAACTTCGGGAGCGGTCAACTCGCGAATCCGCAGATTGCGGAACCGGTAGATCTGGCCCTTCTCGCCGTGATGCTGGATCGCGAGATACCCTTCGCGGTCCACCGTGTCCATGGTATCGGTGGCCAGGACGTCGTTGAGATAGATCCGAATGCTGGCGCCCACGCAATGGATGCGGTAGCGATTCCAGCCGTTGCGGTCAAAGGCGCCCTTGGTCCGTTCGACAAACGCCTTCGCGGAATTCGCGTCGTTCTGCAGGGGGACCAGCCAGAGCCGACGGCCCTCGTCGTAGAGGCCGCCGGACCATTGCCGGGCCGAAGGATCGACCTCGGCCTGGTAGCCGAAGACCTTGTTTCGCTCGACGTGGCAGCGGAACATGAAGCCGGAATTCGAGTCGCCCTCGGGCATCTTCACTTCGGCCTCGAAGATAAAGTCCCGGTACGGCTTCTCGGTCGTCAGAAAGAACTTCTTGTCGGCCTGCAGTAGGATCTGGCCATCTTCGACCCAAGCCTTGCCCCAATCATACGGATTCTTCCAGCCGGCAAGGGTCTGCCTGTCGAACAGGGGCTTCCAGCCCTCCCGGCCGGGCTCTGCGGCCCGGGCCGCCCACGGCAAGGCCAACACGATCGAGGCCAATACAATCCGGGTTTGCGCTGTGTTTCGCTGCCTGGTGCTTCTCATTTGCTCTGCTCCGATGCCACTGGGTTTGCGATGCCAAGATACCTATGACACAGGGTACACCAACCCCGGCTGTTTTCCAAGAGACTACGCAAGAGAAGATGATGGGCGATCCACACCGTCCGGGATCAGTTCACTCCCAGCGAGGGGATCGCGTGGCGGCGGAGGAGACGCCAGAATCCCTGGGGGGGCCCTCCATCGGGAATCAAATCCTCCCCCGCATGTCGGCCCAATTCCACGACGGATGAAACGTCAGGCGGAATCTTGACGCGTCGGCAGCTTTGGCATAGAGTCGGCGCCTGTGCCTGCGAGCGAACCACAGGTCCGCGACGAGTGGGACAACGCGAAAACGACAGAAAGGACGGATACCATGCGATACGTCTACATGACTTTGATCGCTCTGTTCACCGCAATCATCGTTATCTTCAAAATCCAGAATTTCGATACAGTAACCCTCTCATTTCTGTCCATGAAGGCAACACTCCCGGTGTCCGTTCTGGTGATCCTGGTCTATCTCGTGGGCATGCTCACGGGCGGTTCCGTGCTGATGCTGCTGCGAACCTGGTTCAAAGGCGCCCGTAAGAAGAGCCCGAAGACAGGCGATGCCAAGCCCGCCTGACGCAAGGCGGCACAGCAACTTCCTCGGACCTGCGTCACTTGCCATCCTGCTTCATCAGGCATTGCAGCACCCATACCGTGACAACCATGCCGGCCAATAGAGACAATCCCAAAGCCGCGGGTTTGTGCATGAAGTCGAGCAGATCCAGCAACATCCACAGACCGCGGAATACGAATACGCCCGAAACCACCAGAGCCAGCTCGGCCATCAGCGCTCGCGTTTTCTTCATAAGACACTCCGTCCCCAGAGACTCATGCCTGGCACAGATCACGCGATCCCAAGCGTTCTGTCAATCCCGCAGGCCGCACAACCAGGACAACACGTGACACGTCCTTCTTCTTCGCCTACCCTCTCGTCACATGTTCGACAACCCGGTCGATCTCTCGCACCATCCCGTCGTCCAGGGGAGGGACACGATGGCTCCTGAGGAGATCCTCCACGCGGGCGAGCAATCGATCGGCGAAGGACGTGGAGCCGTCGGCCTTCCAAAGATCGTAGGACTGGCGGGTCCAGACGGGCGAGGGCAGCCAGATCGCGTCGCGGAAATGGCGGACCGTGTGCTCCTCGGCCAGGAAGTTGCCCGCCGGGCCGACCGCGTTGACGACGTCCGTCGCCAGGTGCTCGTCGTCCACAGCGAACCCGCGGGCAATCCGCTTGACGTAGCTCATCACCTCGTCGTCGAAGGCCAGCCAGAGCAGACTGCCCGCGTGGTCGGTGCCGCAGATGCCGCAGTGGCCGAACATGTCCGCGCCGGCCAGGGCTCCCATCAGGAGCGTCGAAGCCTTCTCGGCCCCCGCCTGAGCGTCGGGCAGTTTCGCGTCGGTCAGGCCCACGTTGACGTAAACGGGAAATCCGTACGAGCGGGCGATCTGCGTCATCGCGACCGCCATCAGGCCCTGCTCGGGCGAGCCGAACGAGCAGATGCCGGTCCGCGGGTCCATGATATGCGGGATGCCGCCGTAGGTGATCGGCGTGCCGGGGGCGAGCAGTTGCGTGATGACGATGCCCGCTAGGATCTCGGCGTTCTCTTGAGCCAACGTGCCGGCGAGGGTGCCAGGGGCGGTGCCTGCGGTCATCGCCATCGGGCCGATGCTCACAGGCTGGCCCGCCAGCGCGAACTCACGAACGATGTCGAGCCCATCCTTGGGCAGTTGCAGCGGGCTGATCGGCTCCAGGAAGGCCTCGACCATCGGGCGTGCCCGCAGGGCCGCCTCGCCGCCGGCAACGATTCGATAGATCTCCAGAATGTGTCTGGCGGTCGCTCCGTTGCGGACCCAGCAGCGTGTCGGCTTGGTCGTCCCCTTGACCAGTTCCGCGGTCAGGGCCACGTCGCGATACGCCTGCGAGATCGACTCCGGCTGGGCCATCGAGCCGACGATCGTAATGTTGTCGAGCGCATCGCCCAGACGGATCGCATCGCGGGTATCCTGGATCGTCGCGGGTCGCCGCTGCCCCATCTGCAAGTCGATCCAGGCGTACTGCCCGGGACTGGACATCAGGACCAGATCGCCGTAGCCGAACCGCGCGACGCGATTGCGATCCCGACCATACAGGACGTATTGCTTGCCGGCAAGGGTCACGCGGTCCATCACAAGATTCTCCGGCAGGCGTGCGATCTTGCGATCCCAATCGATCCTAGCCCCGGCCTGGTCGAGCAGTCGCAGCATGTCCTCGTGGTGCACCATGACGCCGGTGTCGCGCAGGATGGCGAGGCTGGCGTCCTTGATCGCTTCGATCTCGCCCTCCGCCAAGACCTGCAGTCGCACCATCCTTGCCATCTTCGGCTCCCTCGACCAGGACCCCGCTCAAAGCAAGGGTAGGCGAATCCCGCCTTTGTTGTCTTGTTGTTCCCCTACCACAGTCGTTGTACTGAGTACTTGTCGAACACAGAGTCCAGGCTCACCACCGACAAGCCCTCGGCCACGCATTGTGCCACAATCATGCGGTCAAATGGATCGCGGTGTTGGAACGGCAACGAGATGATTCTGGCGATATGCGAAATACGAACAGGCAGCAAGCCAAACCCATTCAACTCCATCTGTCGCGGGATCAGGTCCCCAAAGGGCTGCGCCAGTTCGAGCCGTCCAAGGCTCATCTTCAACCCCATCTCCCACAGGCTGGCGACGCTGACGAGCTTGGCATTTCCCTGATCCTCGATGAGCTCCCTCGCACGCTGGCTGAGTTTCGCGCTCCCGTCGATAAACCAGAGAAAGGCGTGGGTGTCGAGGAGCAGGTTCATTACGTGTAGTCCTGAAAATCCTCGACGGGGGCATCGAAATCCTCCGACATTCTGACCATGCCTTGGGCACTTCCAAAGGTGGGCTTGGGAATAGGATGCATTACCGGCACCAATTCGGCAACCGGCAGTTGATTCTTGGTGATCACGATGCGCTCCCCGAGCGCGACATCGTCAATCAGTCGGAAAAGCTCTTTCTGCGCCTGTTCTATCGCCACCGTCGTCATAGCCACACCTCACGTTGCCTGTCGGACTCCTAAGAGTATACAACGCCGCCGACCAGGCGTCAAGAACTCACAGAGCGACTCAACAACCTCATCTCTGCGGCTTGAACCACAGGTCGATGGGTCGCTGGACGCCTTTGGGCCGGAATGGCAGCTCGATCTTCTTGCCGAGCCCAGCAGACTGGTAGCCAGCGCATAAGACCTCTTGTACGAGCCGGCCGTCCTCGCCGGTGGCCTGAGGCTCTTCCTTGCCTCGCACGCATCTCGCGAAGTGGTGCATCTCCTGGGGGAAGCCATAATTCCAGAGTTCCTCGAAGACCGGGTAGCTCCAGCCTTGCGTGGTCGGGGCCTTTTCCACCGCGTATCCGTAGCCGTACTCGCTGTAGGTCGGCAGCGCGTTGCCCATGTGCAGGTCGGCGTAGGTCACGCCGCCTTCGCCGTAGACCTCGATGCAGTCGTCCATCCCGCCCCGTCGGGCCCAGCTATCCTCGACCACACCGACCGCGTCGTTCTCGAACTCCAGGATGCAGATCGAGTTGTCCTCGCCGTCGGTTTCGTCCTTGTGGACGTAGGTGCCCATCTGGCAGTAGACCGATTTAATCTTCGGTCGGCCCAAGAACCAGTGACAGAAGGCGATGCCGTGACAACCCATGTCCATGAAGACACCGCCGCCGGACTTCTGGACATCCCAAAACCAGTCCGCATGGGGACCGAAATGCTTCTCGCTCTGCTTGACCAGGTACACCTTGCCAAACGCACCCTGGTCGGCCATCTGCTTGGCCTTGACGTACTTGGGCGTGAAGAACAGTTCCTCCGCGTACATCAGCAGCACGCCTTTGGCCCGGCACACGTCGATCATCTGATCGGCCTCTTCGAGCGTCATGCACAGGGGCTTTTCGCAAACCACGTGTTTGCCCGCTTGGGCGATATCGACGGTCATCTGCGCGTGCAGGAAATTTGGCGCGGTGATCGTCACCATCTCGATGTCCTTCTCGGTGAGCATCTGGCGATAGTCCGTGAAGAACCGCGGGATGCCGTATCGCTTGGCCAGCTTCTGGGCGTTGCCTGGCGTGGGCGAAGCGACCGCGACGACCTCTGCTTCGTCCGGCATCAGTCGAAACGACTCCGCGTGGATGTCCGCCTCGAAACCCGAGCCGATGATGCCGACTTTCACTTTGCCGTTGTTGGCCATGGTTGCGATTCTCCTTGAATGGGACGAATGGGACCGATAGAACCTAGGGAACTATCACAAAGACCAACCTTTGCGGTACTCGTAGTGCAGAAGCTGGTTTGCCTGCGAGGAGTTGGTCACTTTGAAGTTCTTGCTGTCCCAGAGGAGCTTACCGCCGCCCAGGCGGACGCAGACCGTGCCCAGGAGCACCGCCTCAGTCAACGGGCCCGCGAAGTCCGCGAAGTTCGACCGCGTGGGCGTGCCTTCCTTGCAGGCCTTGATCCACTCTGCGTGGTGGCCGATCGAACGGGGTAGCGTTTTGGCAGGCCTCTTGTACTGGCGCATCTTCGATTCCGGGATCAGGCGAGGACTGTTGCCGCCCCAACCTTCGACATACAACGTACCCTTGTCGCCCACAAAGATCAGCCCGTCCTCGCGTGACAGTTCTCGATCATCCTCCAGTTCCGGTGGACGGGCCGGGATGATCCCGCCATCGTACCAGTGAAGCGTCACCGCCGGCATGTCGCCCCGCGCGGGGAACTCGTAGTGCACCGTTGAGGCCAGAGGCAGGGTCTCGTTGTTGACCAACGTCGAGCTGGCATGCACGCTGGTCGGCGCTTCTAGCTTCAACGCCGACCACGCGGGCGCCAGGTTGTGAATCCCCATGTCGCCCAGGCCGCCGGAACCGAAATCCCACCAGCCCCGCCAGGCGAAGGGCGCATAGGCAGGATGATACGGCCGATACGGCGCAGGCCCCAGCCACAAATCCCAGTCCAGCGTTTCGGGAACCTTCGGCGTGTCCTTGGGCCTCTCGATGCCTTGGGCCCAGTACAGAGGGGGTTTGCCGCTGTGCGTGGGCCGGTCGGACCAGCAGTGGACCTCCCGTACCACTCCGATCGCGCCGTCCCAGATCCACTCGTTGATCAGGCGATTGCCTTCGAAGGCCATCCCTTGGTTACCCATCTGGGTCGCGACCTTGGCCTGACGCGCCGCCTGGGCCAGGGCCCGCGCCTCATACACGGTTCGCGTCAACGGTTTTTCACAGTACACGTGCTTGCCGAGCTGGATCGCCATCATGCTCACGACCGCATGAGTGTGATCGGGCGTCCCCACGACCACGGCGTCGATGCCCTTTTCCTTCTCGAACATCACGCGAAAATCCTTGTATTGCCTGGCCTTAGGGTACTGTTTGAACGTGCGGGCCGCGTAGCTGAAGTCCACGTCGCACAGAGCGACGATGTTCTCGCTGCGGACGTCGTTCAAGTCGCCGGCCCCCTGGCCTCCGATGCCGACGCCGGCGATGTTGAGTTTTTCGCTGGGCGGCACGTTCCCCTGACCGCCCAGAACATGTCGCGGCACGATGGTGCAGGCCGTGGCGACCAATCCGCCCTGGAGCAAGTCTCGACGCGAAATGGGGTTCTTTCTTGCAGGCGCGTGTTTCCCGCGAGTCGTCATGTGTTGCCCTTTCCAAGTCTCATCACAGCCACGCCCCGCGCACTGAAGCCTGCTTGACGTAATCGGCGTTCAGGCTGTGGAATATCAGAATATCATTCCCGGAAACACGATTCAATGGGTTGGCAGACGAAATCGACCAGTGGCGATCGCGAAGATCTCGCTACCTGGACGGGACCATGGGGAAGTTGACACGAACCTGGACCGTGCCGAGGTCGTTTTGCATCACCAGGCGAATCCGGCCCTCACCGAGACTGATGTGCGGAAAAGCAACGCCCCGCTCCTCGGCGAGGCTTTTGGCCAAGCCGGGGGATTTGTCCAATTGGACCAGGACCCCCTGGAAAACCTGGTTGGCCATCATGCCCGAGAGAGTGACTGCGTCACTGCCCTGAACCGGATGCTTGGCGTCACCCACAAGAGCGACAACGTCCCGCTCGAGCCGGCCGGCCAGCCACTGGAGGATCGCGATCCGCTGGGCCTCTTCGGTCGCATAGGGAGTCGTGAGGACCTCCGAGTCGATCACAAATTGGGCGTCGAAGAGAATCCCCTTGTACGGCGGAAAGAGCAGCTTCCTGGGATCGTCCGGCACCCGCTCGGCCTGCTCGTCGATACAGAAGAAATACTTGCGGCGGGCAGTCATCCGGTACTCGTCGAAAGCAACCAGATTGAGCCAGGTCTTACGGGTGTCGACGCTGCGGCCGGAATAGGCAATGACCGTGTCGCCTTGAGTGAGCAGGGCCTGCTCGACCTGCTTGGGATCGAACTGGTAGGCCTTGTCACGGGCGACGTTGAGAACCTCCAACGACGTGCTGCGCCCGATCTGCGTCACGGCGTACGGGATGGAGAGCTGGTTGTATGGCAGTTTAGGCGAGAGATACTCGCGGCCGCCGCAACCGGGGAACGTGAAAGCGAAAAGGAGAGCCGCCATGAGCAGCGTGACGCGCGCGACGCGAACTCCAGGGCTCGCCTCATGCAAGGCGTCGACGATCATAGGGCTCTCCTTCCCACCATGACTAATCACGATTGACAACTTACGAGTCGGTTTCGCCAACCCAGGGCGCCGGCATTTACCAAATCATGAACAGCGAATCATCTATCGAAAATAGCCCTAGACTTCCTTGGAATCGATCCACTTCATCATCTTGCGTAGCTTGCGGCCGACCGTTTCGACCTGGCTTTGGTGATCTTTCTCATACAGGGCGTTGAAGTTCTTCAGACCGGTCTGGTACTCATGGACCCACTCCTTGGCAAACTGCCCCGAAGTGATCTCGCCAAGGATCTTTTTCATTTCGGCCTTGGTCTGCTCGGTGACAATCCGCGGGCCGCGGGTCAGGTCGCCGTACTCGGCGGTGTTGCTGATGCTGTACCGCATGTAGCTCAGGCCGCCTTGATAGATCAGGTCCACGATCAGCTTGACCTCGTGAACGGTCTCGAAATAGGCGATCTCAGGCTGATATCCGGCGTTGACGAGGGTTTCGAAGCCGGCTTTGATCAGGGCACTGAGGCCGCCGCAGAGGACCACCTGCTCGCCGAACAGGTCGGTCTCGGTCTCCTCCTTGTAGGTGGTTTCGAGGATGCCGGCGCGGGCGCCGCCGATGCCGTGGCCCCACGCCAGGGCAATCTGCTTGGCGGTGCCGGTGGCGTCCTGCTGGACCGCGACCAGACAGGGAACGCCGCCGCCCTTCTGGAACTCGCTGCGAACCAGGTGACCCGGCCCCTTCGGTGCGATCATGACAACGTTGATGTCCTTGGAGGGAACGATGTATTTGAAGTGGATGTTGAACCCGTGGCAGAAACCCAAGGTCTGCCCGGCCTTGAGGTTCGGAGCGATCTGGCTCTCGTACACCTTGGCCTGTACCTCGTCCGGCAGCGTCACAATGATCAGCGCCGCCCCGGTGATCGCGGTCTTGATGTCTGCCGGCTTGAAACCGTGCTCGGTCGCCAGCTTGAAATTGGGCGTTCCCGGCAGTTCCGCCACCGCCACCTCAATCCCGCTATCCCGCAGGTTCAGGCTGTGCGCGTGCCCCTGCGAACCATAACCGATCACCGCCACCTTCTTGCCCTGAAGCGGGGCGATCGGAGCATCGTTCTCATAGTAAATCTTTGCTGCCATTTGCGTGTTCTCCTTTCGATCTGAAACTAGCGTCATGTGCGCATATTTGAGGTTGACCAAGCCCGAACCGACTGATTATAGCGTCCGCAGGAGAATAGTAAATTCCCCGCTTGGAGTTGATGAGAAAATTGGACATTGCGGCCTCTTCGCCCGCCTGGTAGAATAGGCAATCTGAGGAAACATCAGATCAGGTGGTTCGGGTAGGCAGGGTCCGGCTTCCAGAACCAAGCGGTAGGTCGTAAATCGGGTCGGTCGAAATACCGATGAAAGGAGGGTAGGTTGAGCCAGAAGAAATGTGGGAAAAGATGTTTTGACCGAAACAATTATGAAGGAGGACTGTCATGTGCAAAAGATTCTCAGGCGTAATCGTGTCATTCCTGATCCTGTGCCTGACCACGGGGGCCTGGGCCGATCTGGTAGGCCACTGGAAATTTGATGAAGGCAGCGGAACCACCGCCAAGGACGCGACCAAGAACGCAAACCACGGCACTCTCGAAGGCCCTGTGTGGGTGGCTGGCGTGCTGGGTCGCGCCCTGCAATTCACCGGCGACGACCGCGTGAACTGCGGAACCGCCGCCAACCTGGGCCTTACCCAGGCGGTCAGCATCACGTTGTGGGTGAACCCGGCCGATTTCACAGGGGACCGGGCCTTTGCCGGCCGTTCAGCCGCCGGCGTGGGTTATGCGTTCAAGTCTCTCAACAATTATCTGCGTTTCACCACACCCGGCGTTCGGGATCACAATGGGACCAACTCGATCCTGCAGTTGAACACGTGGCAGCATGTAGCGGTCACCTTTGCCCCTGGCCAAGCGACCGGTTGCGTGTTCTATGTCAACGGCGTTGCGACGGATACAGTGGCCGCCAGCGCCCTGGCCGGCGGTACTGCGTCCTTCGAAATCGGCCACAATCACTGGAACCAGTGGTGTGTCGGCATGATCGACGATGTCCGGGTGTACGACCACGTTCTGACTGCGCAGGAGGTGATGGACGCCATGCGGGGTACGGGTCCCGAACTGGCGAGCGAGCCCAGCCCGGAAGACGAGGCGACGGATGTGCCGGCGGACGCCGTGTTGACGTGGATGCCGGGGGAATCGGCCGCTTCGCATGACGTTTATTTGGGCACCTCGTTTGCCGACGTCAACGACGCCAGCAGGACCAATCCGGGAAGCGTCCTCGTCAGCCAAGGCCAAGCGGACGCCCAGTACGATCCGGACGGGTTGCTTGATTATGGCCAGACCTACTTCTGGCGGATCGACGAGGTCAACGCGGCTCCCGACAATACGATCTTCAAAGGCTCGGTCTGGTCCTTTACCGTCGAACCGTTCTCCTATCCGGTCCAACCGATCGCAGCCACCGCGTCCTCTTCGGGCGCCAACATGGGTCCTGAAAAGACGATCAACGGCGTGGGCCTCAACCCCAACGACGGTCACAGCACCGAGGCAACCCAGATGTGGACCAGCGGAAACACCCAGCCGCACTGGATCCAATACGAGTTCGACCAGGCCTACAAGTTCGACAAACTGCTGGTCTGGAACTCGAATCAAGTGATCGAAACATTCCTAGGCTTCGGCGCCAAGGACGTCACGATCGAATACTCCCTCGACGGCCAGACCTGGACGACCCTGGAGGGTGTTCCGGAGTTCGCCCGAGCGCCGGGTGCGGCCGACTACAAGGCCAACACCACCGTCGATTTCGGCGGCGTCACCGCCAAATTCGTCAAGCTGACGATCAACAGCAACTGGGGCGGGATCGCGCAGCAGGCTGGTTTGAGCGAAGTTCGATTCTACTCCATCCCGGTCCAAGCTCGTCAGCCGCAGCCGGCCGACGGCGCGTCGAACGTGGCTCTGACGGCCTCTCTGAACTGGCGGCCCGGTCGCGAAGCCACCTCGCACAAGGTCTACTTCAGCAACGATCAGGCTGCCGTGGCCGATGGTTCGGCGCCGGTGGTAACAGTCGCCGACCACAGCTACACACCCCCTACGATGAACTTGGGCGCCACCTACTACTGGAGAGTGGACGAGGTGGGCGACAGTGGAACGTATGAAGGCGAAGTCTGGAACTTCACCGTCCAGAGTTTCCTGGTCGTCGATGACATGGAGAGCTACACCGACGACGAAGGCAGCCGTATCTATGAAGCCTGGATCGACGGCCTGACCACCGGCAAGAGCGGTTCTCAGGTCGGGTACATGCAGGCGCCGTTCGCCGAGAAGACGATCGTTCGCGGCACCGGGCAATCCATGCCCATCACGTACGACAACACGAGCATGGCGAACTCCGAGGCCACGATCACCCTGGACCAGAACTGGACGGTCAGCGGCATCAAGAGCCTGTCTCTGTACTTCTGCGGCGCCGCAGGCAACAAGGGACAACTGTACCTCAAGATCAACAACGTCAAGGTCCCCTATGACGGGCCGGCGGGTGACATCGCGACGCTCCAGTGGCTGCCGTGGAATGTCGATCTGTCCAAAGTCGCCACGAACCTGGCGAAGATCACCTCGCTGACCATCGGAATCGAGGGCGCCGGCGCCACCGGCATCTTGTACATCGACGACATCCGCCTGTATCCGAGGACTCCGGAGTTCACCGTTCCCGTCCCTCCGGCGGCAACCGGGTTGGTGGCCCAGTACAAGTTCGACGGCGACATGCGTGATGCGGTCGGCGCCAATCATGGCACCGCTCTAGGCGACGCCAAAATCATGAGCGATCCGGCCCGTGGGCAGGTCCTGTACACCGACGGCAGCGGCGACCTGGTGGAAGTTCCGTACAACGCGGCCCTCAATCCTGAGACGTTCACCGTGAGCTGCTGGGCCTATCCGGATTCCGCCGGGGCGAATTATCGTTCGCCGATCTCCTCGCGCGACGAGCCCCCGCAGAGCGGATACATCCTCTATGTCACCCCGACCAACACATGGCAGTTCTGGACCGGCACCGGCGCCTCCGGCTGGAACGGCACCGCCGGTCCCGCGGCGCAATTGGACGAGTGGGTCCACGTGACCGCCACCTTCGTCGACGGTCAGAAGATGCTTTACCTCAACGGTCGTCTGGCCGCGCAGGGAACCTCCCTGCTGGTCACCAACAAACAGCGGCCGTTGCGGATCGGCGCCGGCCGCAATGAGTTGGCCCCGGACTACTTCTGGCGTGGGATGATCGACGACGTGCGGATTTACAACCGGGCTCTGTCGGCCGAAGAAGTCGCAGGATTGGCCGGTCAGACCGTGCCGTTGCACAAACCCTTCTGAGAAGAAGGACCGAGAAACAGGCCAGGCCGGAGTGTCCGTCCCCGAGACCGACCTCCGAGAACATGGCGGTTTCGACAGTTCAGGGCAGGGCGTCCCCCTGGCGCCCTGCCCTTTCTGTTGGGGCATATTTTTGGCTCATCCCTCAGCCCACAATCTTGTGGAGAAGGGCGCAAGGTGCTTGTTCGTTCGACCGGTATACCTGTGTCGAACCTGCAATGCCTGCAAAACGTCGATGTTACGGGGCGGTCGCGCGATGAGGTTCCTTGCGGCCCGATTTGGACGAGTGTTCGACGATCGGGATCGGCAAAGCGAACGGCTCGGTGGCGTAGGTCGCTTGCATGGCCTCCCAGTTTCGTGTGCCGCAGTCCCGCATGATCAGCCAATCGCGGGTCCTCTGCCACCGAGGCGAAAACCAGTCCCGCACGGGCAACTCCCAGAGCTCTTGTGGCAAGGGATTGTCTCTATGTTCTTCAAGGGCCCGTCGCGCGCGACGATAGTCGGCGTACGCCAGGGTCCATCGCGATTGGAGCTCCAGACGACGAAGCAAATCGATATGCTCAGCCTGCCCCAGCAAAGCCAGTGTTTTCGCCGCCTCCACGCCCCGCTCGCATTCGATCTCATCCGAGCCGATTCGCTCAAGCAGAGAGACGCACGCTGCGACGACGGTGTCCCGCAGGGAGGAATCGGAACCGATCGCCAGTTTCGTCAGCCCCCAGAGGTGATCCCAGGCGTTGGACGAGCTGGCTTCGTCGATCACCACACCGAAGACCAAAGGCAGGATTACCGGACCCATCGTCCCACACGCCGCGGCTAGGACTTCCGTCATCAGGTAGTCCTCCTGCTCGCCTGCTTCCACCAGTCGAGCGATCAGGAATTCGCCGATCTCTTGACGCCGGGACTCGGGCAACCTGGGCGCAGCCAAGGCAAAGATGGCCGGCACATAAAGATGGGTATAACAGGCTTTCTCCTGAACGGCATCGCGAGCCTCGTCGTACGCATTGAAAAGCCGATCCATTATCGCCGGCTCATCGACCAACGCATCGGCAAAGGCCCCCATCGCAGGCCATGGAATCTCCCCTTCGGTTCGCTCCAGTGCATCCCAGAGCAACTGTAAGGTTTCATCGTTCACGAAAACAACTCCTACCACGCATACGACTCCCCCTGGATAACACACTGCGGCAAAACCATAGGCGGGAAGTCGAACTTTATATTATAGGAATCGACCGCCGAACATCAAGAGGATTAGGGGATTTGGGAACAGTCGGGCCTGTGACCGGCCACATGGCATTCTTCAGGCCCTTTTCTGCCATTTTTGGCCACAGGCAGACCCACAGCTCTCAGACCGCCCAAAATCCAAACCCTTATAGGACGCTGTTCAGATTTCAGAGCGTCCATCCTGCCGTAAGCCATCATCCCCCGGCGGTAACCCTTTTTCATCCACTGGAACGAATCGACGAAGCGATGGAGCTTTCTGCCTTGGGTCAACATGGACGAGCACAATATCGTTTCGCAAATCTCCGGGACGAGTGGATCGCAAGCCGGCTCTCTTGCATCGCCCTTGCGTCAGAGGCACAGTCCTAGCCAACCGCCCGATTTCAACAGTCGGACGCAATCACCGAAAGGACGCAATCACGAAAGAAGGTTTGCGTGTCGTGGATGTGCTGGATGGTTTCCCCCCGTGGAAGACCGTCCGACGTCTCCGCGACGCTGGGAAAATGCAGATCGATTCTCTACCCCACAACCCGCTGATTCGACGTCGGGCACCAACCCCTCCTACAAAAAAACGGGCGGCGTCACGGAAAAACCGCAGCGCCACCCGTCCGATCTCCCGACTCGGCAACAACTACTGTGCTGTGGCCTTGCTCTTGGCCTTCTCCAGAACGGCCTTGGCGCGACCGGCGAGTTTCTCATCGGAAGCTGCCTGCGCCGCCTTCTCGATCGAGGGGATCAGCTTGGCCGCAAAGGGAGCAGGCTCGTTCCCGCCAAGCAGTTTCTCGGCCACCTTCACGATCGCCAGCGCCGCCTCCTGGCGAGTCGCAGCGGCGTCCATGTACGGCGTGATCAGCGCCACCGCGTCGGGCGAATCGATATTGCCCAGCGTGCCGACCAGCAGCAGCCTCTCTTCGTCCCGCTCGATCAGACCCGAGGCCTGCCGGCACATGGTCAGGCGGTCCTCGACCGACAGATCGCTGCGAGCAGCCAAATTGAGGTATCCGCGAAGAAACAGCGTTTTTTCCGAAGCGCTGGTCGTTTCCTTGGCCATCGCCAGCAGGATGGGGGCCGCGTCGGTGGTCTTCCAGGTACCCAGGGCGCGGACCGCCGCAGAACGCACGTCGGCGTTGTCGCTCTTGGCGTTGGCATGCACCGCCTGCAGTGCGTCGGGCCCGCCAATCGCGCCGAGCACACGAAGAATCGCCGCCTTCTGAGCGGGTTGAGACTTACCGAGCCGGTCGATCAGCTTCTCGGCCTGGGCTTTCGAGTCGACCGCCTTGAGGCAAATCGCGGTCATTGCACCCTCCACCGCCGTGAGGTCTTGCGATTCCTTCGCTCCGTCGAGCAACTCGAATATCACAGGCAACTGCTCGGGACCGCCCAAGTCACCGATCATCCGAATCGCGCCGGCTCGAACCGACGACTGGGCGTTGCCGGCCGCCTGCACAAGAACGGGTAATCCGCTCTTCATCCGCCTACGACCCATCAAATCGAGAGCCAATCGCTGTTTGTCCGGATTTGTTCCCGCGAACATCTTCATCACCACGTCGTCGGCCTCCTTTCCAGGAAAAGCCGCTAGGCCGTCCAGGGCCGCCTTGGCGATTTCGCGCTCGCTGTCGTCGATCAACTGGACCAGAACAGGCACTGCGGAGGCATCCGCCAGTTCCGTCAGTGTCTGGATCGCCGCGACGCGAACGCGCGAATCGCCGGTTTTGGCCGCGTCGAGCAGGGCCGGCGTGGCGCCTTTGTCGCCACGCACACCCAGTGCCTGGATCACAAGGATCTTTCGGTCGGCATCCAGGGTCTTCATTGCATCGGTCAGGATCGTGGTCGCCCTGGCGCTTCGCATCTGGTGAGACGCCTCGACGGCTGCGGAGAACAGGATGTAGTCCTGATTGCCCAGGTGCTCTTGAAGCAGCTTCTGGCGATTTGCCGCCTGGCGGGTGAGAATCGCCGCCCGCAAGGCTCCGCCGCGAACCTGATGAGGAGCGTCCAGCTTGTACAGCCGATCGTAGATCTCCAGGGCGGCCTGCCTGCGGCCCTCGGAGGCCAGCGTCTCGGCACAGCGAAGGAGCCCCTCGTAGACGTCGAGCCTGCATTCGGCGGGGACCTTTGATCTCGCCTGCTCGAGGGCCTGAGCCGCTTCGGCGTTGCCGATATCGCCCAGGGCCCGCGCCGCAGCCCCCGCCACGACAGGACTTCCGCTGGTGACCAACGAAGCCAGCGCAGCGACCGCTTTGGCGTCACGACGATACCCGATCGTGTGGATAACTCCGACCAGTGGCTTGCCCTTGACCGTGTCGAGCGCGTTGCGCAGCGCTTCGTCCATGGCGGGATCAGGATTCATCTGCAAAGCGTAGCGGGCGTTGTGCGACAGTTGTTCGTCGCCCAGCAGCGCCGCCAGCGGACCGATGGAATCTTTGCCGCCGATGATCCCAAGCTGACGGCAGGCATCGATCCTGGCCTTCAGGGGGGCCCCGGAATCCTTCACTAGGGCGATCAGCCTGGGCTCGTCGGCTTTCGATGCTACGGTTTGCGCGAACGCTTGCCCGGCGCAGGCCAACAGAATCGCCGCAATCAGTATAAAGCGTGTTCGTGATCTTGACATTATCAGTCTCCTCGGTAAAGTGGAGCTTGCTCCACCTTCAATCGTCTTTTCTCTTTCAGACGGCTCAAATCGTCCAGGGCTCACGCATCGCACGCGAACGGAAACGGTTGGCCTCGGCGTCGTTGACGAACTCTTCCTTGGTCGGGTCGAATTTCAGGTCACGTTTGAGCCACATACAGATGTTGGCCGCATGGACGGTGGACATCGTTCGGTGCATCATTACGGGGTTGGCCACAGTCTCGCGCCGCGACTTGACGCAATTGAAGAAATCTCGGACGTGACTCATCGGCCGCTGTGTGCGGCCCATGTAATCGTCCACCAGCTTCTTGAAATCACCCAGCCAAGCGGGGTTGGAGACTTCGCACCTCGAGTAACCATCCGCGATGGCGACCCAGCCTTCGGTGCCTTCGTAGCGGACGCCGCAGGAACCGTGCCAGATCTTGCCGGCCAGGTCTCGTTCCAGGATCATCTTCACCCCGTTGGCAAAGGTCGTCACCATGCCGTCGCCGCTGTCGTTGGCAACGTACTTGTACTCCACAGGTGACGTTCTCCACAGGTCCAGCGCCACCTGGCATTGCGCGAAGGTGTGAGCGCCCCATTCGCCGATACAACTCGTGTGGAAATCGTAGTGGTTCCGCCATCCGCCTCGGGTGTACTCGGCGTTGTAGGGGCGCCAGGGACAGGGCCCCAGCCAAGCATCCCAGTCCATCTCCTCCTTCGGAGGCAACGGCTGCTCGGGCAGCCAATCGTGACGCATCTCCGCGGCGTCCCACGGGGCGATGTGCGCACGAACCGTGTGGACCGTGCCAAGATAACCGAGCCGCAACAGTTCGTTGGCAAAGGTGAAATTGCCCTCGCTGAGCCGCTGAATGCCGCTCTGATAAACGCGACGATGACGCCGTGCGGTTTCGACCACCGCCTGGCCCTCCGCGATGGTCATGGCCGAAGGTTTCTCCGAATATACGTCCTTGCCCGCCCGCATCGCCATGATCGCCGCCAGCGCGTGCCAGCGGTCGCCGGTGGTGCTCAAGACCGCGTCGATATCGGTGCGCACCGCCAGGAACTCGCGGATATCGGCATAAAGGGCGCAGTCGCGGTTGCCGTAGCGGGTGTCCACCATCTGCTTGACTTTCTCGCGACGCGCTTTCTGCGGGTCACAGGCCGCGACAAACTGAACGTCGGGTTCCGGCAACATCCAGTTCAGTACATGCGAGCCCCGGTTGCCGATTCCGATGCCGCCCAGGATGATCCGTTCGCTCGGCGGGACGGCCCCGTTGCGGCCGAACACCGAAGCCGGCACGATGTACGGCGCAGCGAGAGCCGCCGCCGTGCCCAGGAATGCTCGCCGCGAGAGGTGGGAGTGGTTGTGTGACATGGCAATCTCCTCTTTGCAATTGACTATTGACGATTGATGATTGGCGACGACTGTCAACAACTCCCAATCATCACGCCTTTGACCTTCGAGGGATTCTACCGACTTTCCGCCTCCGCGCCCACTTCAAAAGGACCGATTCTCCGCGACGAATCGTCGCTACCCCGCCAAAGCAGACACCAAGACGATGAGAGGTATCTGGGGATCACTCTCCGAGCCGTTCTCCACCCTGCCATTGGCGAAAGGTGAAAAATGCCAGGTCGAGTTCCCAAACGCAATGGATCGCGTTTGGGAACCCAGTCCAGGGGCAGAGGCCCCGGTGGCTTGATGTTCTCTCAATTTGGGTTTGGTTCGACCACTCTGCAGACGTTTCCGCTGCGGTCCTGACACTTGTCGCGAAGAATGAGGTTGTTCCCCACCATCCCCGCCATCTCCAGAGCCATGATGACGGATCTAAGGCACTGTCCGCACCAGACATTCGCGAGGATCCGTTCCCGTGTGTAGCGAGGAATTCTTTGCCACCGTTGTGCGACCTCCGACGGAAAGGAGCCCATTAAATGGCGGGGTGTGGTCATCTGGTCCGCTCATTCAGCATCACCGTGGCCAAACGATGCCACATTCGTCCGTTCGCTGCGTCGTCTCATCGGAGTGTCAGAATTCGTCCTTCATCCCGGCCATCCACTTCGGCCACTGGTCGGGCGTGACGCCGCCGGCGCGGGTCCACTTGTTGTTCGTGTTGAACGTCTTGTGCCACTTGAGCGTCCAAAGCTGCTTGAGCGCAACCTTGCGGACGGACCAGTCGGCAAACAAGCAGAACTGGGCGCCGCCATGGCGATTGACGCACAACCGCTGCATCTCGTCGCTGCTGAGAGTCGGGGTCGTGTCCCCCTGGGGGCAGGGGACATCGGTGTCGCGGGGCCAGCCGTCCACCCACCAGCCCTCGGTGAAAACCGGGACGTTGTCGGCCCCCTTGACCTGAGGGGTCCGCCAGTAATTCGCTGCCGGACCCCGGCCCCACATGCTGTCGCGTCCGGCGGGGATGTTGCACATCCACCCGTTGGGAGCATAGCTGCCCTCGTCGCCGCCCTGAGAAGCGGGCACCGCCCAAGCATCGAACGGATGCCGAGCGGGGCGGCTCTCGGTAACCGCAGCGGTCGATCGATTTTTGAACGCGGTGGGACACAACCACATCTTCTTGTTCTTCGACAGCGGCACCATGGTCTCGCGCCACCATTCGCCGTTGGCGACCCCGGCTTCGGAGTTCTTGACCAGGCCGCTGTAGAACTTACCGTTGTTCTCATCGGTGTACATCGCGAAGATCAGGCCCCACTGGTGCAGGTTGGACTTGCAGGCGACACCCCTCGCCTGGGTGCGGACCCGCGACAGGGCGGGCATGAGAACCGCCATCAGAATGGCGATGATCGCGATCACCACGAGCAGTTCAATCAGAGTAAATGCCCTTCGTTCACGCATGGTCGTACTCCTCAATCCAGACGCCGTATCCGCCTCACATACCACCATCGTAACAACAACCGCCCCGCAAAGCAAGCTTCCGTCCAAACCGACATTCGAGTAGCCCGTTCGTAGTGACGCCGTATGGCATTGTCTTCGGCGTCTTGGGAGGGGCACGTTTGAAATCTGCCGTTACGACCACTGTGGGTATGGCTGATTTACTCTGGCACATGGCCGATTTCTCCGCATGGGCCTGCCAGAGAATCCGGTCACACCCATCACCGACTGGATCGGACTCTCCCCATTGCGTAGCGGCTTCGACAGCCGTATCATTCACCCGAGAACACCTATCACAGACAATCATGGGAGATCATCGTATGTTCAAACCGGCCGACAATCGGAGAGCCCCTGTCAGGCTCGGAATCTCGTCGCTTCTTGTGTTCTTCGGGCATCTGGTTTCGTCCTCAAACGCAGCGTCTGCGAGCGGGCCGCTTCAGGTGTCTCGGGAGAACCCGCGGTATTTTGCCGACGGCAAGGGACAAGTTCGCTGTGGAATGGATGCATCCGATCTCCGGACAGGCCCCACCCGCCGAGTTTGCCGAAAGCGGCGCAACGCGGGAATTCGCCGCGACGTTTCAAAGCGATCCAGTGCTATATATTGGCGACTAGCAGTAGGAGCATGATATGCGGATTGGAATCATCTCGGATACGCACGACCATCATCGCAATGTTGCTCAAGCCGTAGAAATTTTCGCCCGGCATAAGGTCGAATATGTGCTGCACGCCGGGGACATCGTCGCGCCGTTTGTCACCAAGACCTTCGCGAAGCTCAAGATCGCGAAATTCATCGCAGTCTACGGCAACAACGACGGGGAGAAGCTGTTCCTGCGACAGACGATCGAAGGTTTCGGCGGCGAGATCCACGAATTCTGCTACAAGGGCGAACTGGTCGGCCGCAAGGTGTACATGACGCACACGCATCACAACATCGAGGAGGTGGCCGCCAGCCAGGTGTACGACCTGCTCGTCTACGGCCACACGCACCGCCAGGACATCCGCAAGGTAGGCCGGACGTTGATCGTCAACCCCGGCGAAGCGACCGACTGGATTACCGGCTCCAGTCATCTCGTGATTCTCGATCTGGCCGACATGACGTACACGGTTGAAACGCTGGGCGAAGAAAAGTAAGAACCAAGAGAAGAGGTTCATCACGGAATTGTGGGCATCGTCGCAACCCCCGGAGCGGCACACCCGAACCACAGTCTTGCAAGGGAATTTTGGCTCATCCTGTTTTCGGAGACTGCGATCCCGCCCGAAGCGGGCGGGCGTGGAAGATTTTGCGCTTTTCGCCAGCAGCATGAACGGCGTGCTATGCACACCTGTCTGGCGACCCGTGGTCGGTGTCTCGGATCATGGGTCACGGATCGTCCCTCCATGCCGAGGGCCCCAAAGCGGTAAACTTCCGACGCAAAGCGTCGGAATTCGTGTCCGTTCGTCCCGGCAGCTCGGTAAAGAACCAAAGCAAAGGGAAGAGCCGGCGGCGATCGCCATGCTCTTCCCTTCCTTGCTTTCTACCGTTTGCCTTCCTGATTTCTTCTCACGTCCGGAACTTCTTGAGGTTCTTCAGTGAGATCTCGATACCTTCCATCGGCGGGACGGTATCCTTCTCTTCCTCAATGATGTACCACTTCGTGCCGCCGATCGTCTTGCAGAGCTTGAAGATCTCGGTCCACTGGACGTCGCCCTCGCCGATCATGGCCTTGGGGTTGGTCTTGGAGTATTCTTTCAGATGAATCGTGACGGCCCGACCGGGGTATCTCTTCAGAATGGCGACCGGGTCGCCGCCGCCGCTCATGGCGTTGCCGGTGTCAAGCTGCATGATGACGTCTTTGTTCGTGTTGCTAAAGAAGACGTCCCAGGAGGTCGTGTCGCCCAGGGGGTGCAGGTCGTGGGCGTGGGCGTGATAGCCGATCCACATGCCCTGCTTCTTGAGCTTCTCGGACAGCACGTTGAACCGCTCGGCGTACTTGAGCCAGGAGTTCTTCATGTCCTTCTCATCGCCTTGGAGCCAGGGTACAATGACGTACTTATTCCCCAAGATCTTGTTGAATTCGAGGGTCGCGGCCAGCTTGTCGTCCGCGAGGTCGGTGTACTGCGTGTGGGTGCCGCAGCAGACGAGGCCGTTGTCGTCGAGCATCTTGCGGACGTCCTTGGCGCTGTGCCCATAGTAGCCCGCGAATTCGACGCCGACGTAGCCCATCTTGGCAATCCCCGCCAACGTACCGGCCAGGTCCTTCTCGGCGACTTTGCGGACCGAGTACACCTGCACGCCCACCGGGATCTTGCCCGTGACCATCCTGGATGCGGCGTCGGTGGTGCTCTTGATTTCCGATTTTGAGCAGCCCGAACCCAGAACACCGAGGGCCGCAACGGAGGCAGTGGTCGCGAGGAAGCCGCGACGGGACAAATTGGGATTGTTCGACTGTGCCTTCATGCTCCTTCACCTCATCTCAATTCACTTGGACCCGGTTTCGGCGGCGGATCCTTCGCCTGGTTCCAACCTGAACAGCGGTGATTGTAGTCCCGGCCGCCGGACCCGTCAAATCCAAAAGGACCGCCCGAAATCGCCGGAAACGACATCTGTCTCATCCCTTGCCCGGCACTTGAAATATCGGCCGGGGATGCTAGAATGACTGCCAAGTTCAGATCGAACTGTTGCTTCCATTGGCTTGGAGCCTGACATGCATTTGACGCCTCTCTTTAAGGATCCACCCATGACCACGCCAACCGGGCTATCGCGACGCGACTTCGTGCGAACCACCGTAGGAACGACGATTGCGGCCCCCGCCATTCTCGGCACGGCCGCCCGGGCCCAGGGACGGGTGTTCAAACTGGGCTTGATCGGGTGCGGCGGGCGGGGCCGTGGGGCGGCCGCCGGGGCGCTGGAGGCCGGCAAAATCCTCGGTTTCGACGTTCGCATCGTCGCGACATCCGACTACTTCAAGGAGCGGGCTGTCGCGGCGGGCAAGCAGTTCAACGTCCCCCCCGAGCGGTGCTTCGGCGGACCCGCGGGCTACCATGACATGCTGGCGACCGATGTCGAGATCGTCCTGATGGCCGAAGCGCCGCTGTTTCGGCCCCTGCACTTGGAGGCCTGCGTCAAAGCGGGCAAGCACGTGTTCATCGAGAAGCCGGCCGCGGTGGACCCGCCGGGCTGTCGCCGCGTAATCGCCGCAGGCGAGGAGGCCCTGAAAAAAGGGCTCGTCATCACCGCCGGCACCGAGATGCGGCACGACTGGAAGTACATCAACACGCACCAGGCGGTCGCGGTCGAGGGGGCCCTCGGCAAGCTCTACGCCGGCCGCGTGTCGTTCTGCATCGGGCACATGTTCTGGCGCGAGCCGATCCATCCCCAGAAGCCCGAAGACCTCGTGAAGTCGTGGCAAAACTGGATCGCCCTCTCCGGCGATCATCTCGTCGAGCAACACGTGCACAACATCGACATCGCCAACTGGTTCGTCGGCAGGCCTCCGGTCAGCGCGGTGGGCTTTGGCGGTCGTTCGCAGCGACCCGCGGGCGACATGTACGATTTCTTCAGCGTAGACTACGACTACGGCGACGGCGTGCATATCCATTCCATGTGTCGCCAGATCAACGGCTGCTGGAACTGGGTAGGCCACGACTTCGTCTATGAGAAAGGTCACACGGAGGGCAGCGACTACAAAGGCAAACCCAAGCAGTCGCCGATCCCGGCCGATCTGCCCCAGGCGCCGGTCAGCCACATCCAGGAGCAGGTGGATACGCTCTACCTCGTGAGCAAGGGCAAGCCCGTCAACCAGGCGAGGGCGGTCGCGGAATCCTCCGCCACGGCCATCATGGGACGCATGTCCGCCTATACCGGCCAGCAGATCACGTGGAAGGAGATCATGGAGGACGCGACGATCAATCCAAAGCACTACAATGAAACGCTGCGGCCGACCGCGGAGGACTTCGAAAAGGGCACGGTCGAGATCCCGAAGGAAAACGTGGTCCCCCTGCCCGGCGTCAAGGCATAGCCGCCATAGGAACCACGAGAGATAGGAGTGAAGAGAATGTTGCAGATTCCGCGCAGAAGAATGTTCGTCGTTCGGGGGGCCTGTATCCTCGGGTTGTCCCTGCTCCCCTCGGTCACGGTCCGGGGTCAGGATGCGCCGCAAACCTCCCCGGTCACCGTCTATAACGTGCGTGACTTCGGCGCCGCCGGCGACGGCAAGACCGACGACACGGCCGCATTCCAAAAAGCTCTCGATGCGGCCGGTGAGGCAAAAGGCGGGACCGTCCTGGCCCCTCGCGGCAACTACTTTTTCGCGGGCCATCTGAACGTGCCCAACGCGGTGACGCTGGCGGGCCTCTGGGAATCGGTCCCGGCCCACAACGGACTCCGCGACCGCGGCCTGCCCAAACCCACCGACGACGGCACAACGTTCCTCGTCACCGAAGGCGCAGGCAATGAGGAGGGAGCATCGTTCATCACGCTCAATACCAACAGCACGCTCAAGGGCGTCGTGATCTATTATCCGCAGCAACACAGCGACGCCCCGCCCCAGGCGTATCCCTGGGCGATCTCCATGCGGGGCAAGAACCCCGCGGTCCTGGACGTCGAGCTGCTGAACCCCTACAACGGCATCGACGCGACCGGCAACGAGCGTCACCTGATCCGCAACGTGCACGGCCAGCCGCTCCGCCGGGGCATCTACGTCGATGCGATTTACGACATCGGACGAATCGAGAACGTACACTTCAATCCGTGGTTCAGTATGAAGCCAGGGCTGTTCCAGTGGCAGATGGAAAACGGCGAAGCGTTCATCTTCGCCCGCTCCGACTGGGAGTACGTGTTGAACACATTCTGCTTCGGGTACAAGGTGGGCTACAAATTCGTCGCCAGCAAGACAGGCGTCTGCAACGGCAATTTCCTGGGCATCGGAGCCGACGATTGCCACACGGCGCTGGTCGTCGAGCAGTCCGCGCCGTTCGGCATCCTGATCACCAATGGCGAGTTCGTCTCCTTCCACGGTCCCGATCCGACGATGATCGAAATCATGGAGACCAACACCGGTTCCATCCGCTTCGTCAACTGCGCGTTCTGGGGCCCCTGCAATCAGATCGCCAAGATCGCAGGCAAGGGCACCGTCGGCTTCGGCGACTGCACCTTCACCCAGTGGGGCGGGAAAGAGAGCAATCTCCCCGCCATCCAGGCCCAGAGCGGCACGGTGCTCGTTCGCGGGTGCGAGTTCCGCCAAAATCGTCCTCAGATCCGGTTGGGCAAGGACGTCCGCCGGGCGGTGATCGCCGAGAATGTCTTCACCGGCGCCGAGCGGATCACGAACGAATCGGCCGGCAACGTCCAGATCGGACTCAACAGCAGCGATTGACGAACCCGCCGTCCCTTGAAGACGCAGGCCCGATCCCGTATACTGAGGCGGACAACCACAGACCAACGGCTGTAAGGAGTGTGACCATGGCACAGCAGGTCGATCGTCGCGATTTCCTCAAATCGTCCGTGGCTGCCGCGGTAGGAACGGCAATCGCAACCGGCTCGAGTCCATCTCCTGCGGCCCAGACCGGCGCCGCAGGCATGCCGATGGGCAAGATCAAGAACCTCACCATCAGCCGGCTGATCTCGGGCGGCAATCTGATCAGCGGCTGGGCTCATGCCCGAGATCTGAGCTACGTCCACCACCTGATGGCGAACTACAACACGGAACAGAAGGTGCTCGAAACGCTGGCCTTGCTCGAAGAGTGCGGCGTCAACGCGATCATCGCGGACCCGCGCAAGAAACCAATGGACATCTTCAAGGCCCATTGGAAACGCGGCGGCAAGATCCAGTGGATCGCCGAGGGCCATCCCGAACCGAACGACCTCAAAACCAACATCAAGGCATCGATCGACTGGGGCGCCTCGGCGGTTTACATCCAGGGCGTCATCGGCGACCGCTGGCTCAAAGAAGGTCACACCGACAAGCTGGGCGAATGCGTCGATTTCATCAAGTCCCAGGGCGTCCCCGGCGGCCTGGGTGCTCATATGCTCGACGTGATCGTCAACGCCGAGGCCCGCGGCTTCGACGCTGACTTCTACGTCAAAACGCTGCACCATTCGAATTACTGGTCGTCCCGCCGGCCGGACCAGGGCGTCGATGTCGTCTCCAACAAAGCGGACAACTTCTGGGAACCCACGCCGGAAGAGACGATCGCGTTTATGAAGACGGTCAAGAAACCCTGGATCGCGTTCAAGACCTTGGCCGCCGGAGCGATCCACCCTACCAGCGGGTTCAAATACGCCTTCGAAGGCGGCGCCGACTTCATCTGCGTCGGCATGTTCGACTTCCAGGTGCGCGAAGACGCGGTCATCACGAAAAAGATCCTCGATGGATTGAAGAGCCGGGATCGGGCTTGGTATGCATAAGAAGACTCCTGTCGCGGTCGTGGTCAGTCTGTTGTTCCTATTGTTCGTCCTGGCGTCGGGGATGGAGGTCCTCCTGTCGACCGTTTGGGCTGCACCCCAAGGCATGGGGAAATCGACGATTCGAGATCCCGGGATGTCCGCGCCTCCGCCGGGCCCGCCGCGACAGGATCGAGCGTATCGCTCGCCCTTCGAACTGGCGTTCTCGCCCGACGGTCACCTGTTTGCGGTGTCCGACCGCACCGCACGTTGCCTGTACCTCTTCGACGCTCGCACGGGCGATCTGGCGAGAACCGTTCCCCTGCGAGGACGGCCCTCGGGCCTGGCCTGGGAATCGTCCGACAAGGTCGTCGTATGCGAATACGACGCAGGAACCGTCGCTCAGGTCGAGGCCGAGACAGGACAAGTCTCGCGGCGGTTCTTCGTAGGACCCAAGCCCATCGGCGTGGCGGTGGCGCCCAACAAGGGCCTCCTGGTCGTCTCCGATTTCGGCCTGCACACCGTCTCGATCGTGGATCTCAAGACCGCCGCGGTGCGCGCGACGGTCCCGGCGGGCAAGCATCCGTACTTCGTCGCAATCACGCCCGACGAGAAGATGGCCGTGGTCACCAACCTGTTGCCTTCGGGCTCTGCGGCCGAGCACACCTCGACCGCTTTGGTCAGCTTGATCGACCTCGACCGCGGCAAAAAGACTGCCGATGTCCCCCTGCCCGACAACTCCGCCAACGTCCGCCAGGTTCGGATTTCGCCTGACGGACGATGGGCCTACGTCGTCCACACGCGAGGCCGGACCATGCTGCCGACGACGCAGCTCGACCGCGGATGGGTCAACACCAATGCCTTGAGCATCATCGATCTGGAGACAAAGGCGACATACGCGTCGCCCCTGCTGGACACGGTGACCGAGGGGGCCGCCGATCCCTGGGGCATCGCCCTTTCGCCCGATGGACGAACCGCCTGGATCAGCGTGGCCGCCGCGCACCAGATGGCCCGGATCGAACTGGGTCGGCTGCACGAGCTTCTGGCCGGTCGGAAGGAGGGATCTGAGATCTCAAATCTCAAATCTCAGATTGGCGACGCCGGGACCATCTGGCGACAGATCCAGGAGGACCCAGCCAAACGGGACCAACTCTCTTATCACCTCAGCGCCCTGTACGCCGCCGGACTGATGTCGCGAGTTCCGATCGCAGCCAAGGGTCCGCGGTCGCTCGCCTTGTCACCCGACGGAAGGCAGTTGATGGTGGCCAGCTATTTCTCAGGCGAAGTGCTCGCCCTGGACCCGAACCATTGTCGAGTGATCAAACGCATCGGCCTCGGTCCTCAGGCGGCGCCGGACACGATTCGTCACGGGGAATTCGTCTTCCACGACGGCCGGCACAGCTTCCAGAGCTGGCTGAGCTGCGCTTCCTGTCACCCGGACGGTCGCGCCGACGGCCTGAACTGGGACCTGCTCAACGACGGCATCGGCAACCCCAAGAACGCCCATTCGCTGCTCTGGTCCCACAAGACTCCGCCCTCGATGTCCCTGGGCATCCGCGAGAACATGGAAGAGGCCACGCAGAAAGGCTTTCAGTTCATCCAGTTCCGTGAGATCGAGGAGGGCGACCTCAACGCGGTCCGCGCGTTCCTGCGATCGATGGAGCCCGAGCCCAGTCCCTACCTGGTCAACGGCGGGCTTTCGGACAAGGCCCGCAAGGGCCGCGCAATCTTCGAGAACGCTGAGGTCGGGTGTTCCACCTGCCATCCGGCCCCCCTGTTCACCTCGCTCAAGACCTACGACGTGGGCACGCGATCCGCCCTCGACCGCAACGACGCCTTCGACACGCCGACCCTGGTCGAACTCTGGCGAACAGGCCCCTATCTCCACGACGGCAGCGCCGTGACGCTCAAAGAGGTGGTGACCACAAAGAACCCCAACGACAGGCACGGCAAGACCTCGCACCTGAGCGAAGAGGAGATCGACGCGCTCGTCGAATACCTTCTGTCACTCTGAGAAACCACTTATGAAGCACGAAATTCGAAGCACGACATCCGAAACAAATCCAGAGGATCGAAACGCTGTCGCCTGTCGGAGGGCTCGTTTTGAGATTTGGGTTTTGGTTATTTGTGCTTGTTTCGGATTTCGGGTTTCGGACTTCGAATTCACCGCCCAAGCGGCGGACACCTCCTCCTGGTATGCCTTCGAACCTCGAAACACCGCCGAACCGGGCGAGATCGGGATGCAGGACTGGATCGAAAGACCTGCCGGCAAGCATGGCCGCGTTGTCAGCCGTCGGGATGTGCTCCTGTACAACGACAAGCCCCTCAAATTCTGGGGCCTGAACCTGTGTTACGGCGACTGCGCGCCCCAGGCCTCGCTGGCCGACAAGCGGGCGGCCTTTTATCCCAAGTACGGCATCAACTCTGTCCGTCTGCACAAGTACGCCGACGGGACCGGTTGGGCGGGGATTCAGTCCCCGCAGAGTTGTGTCGAATACGATCCCGCCGGTCTCGATCGGATGGACTACCAGGTGGCGAAGTTCAAGGAAGCAGGGATTTACGTCCTGCTCTCCGCCCATTTCGGCACGCTGAAGCTCGGGCCCGCCGACCGGCAGTTCGTCCCCTATCTGGAGGAATTCGGCAGCTTCGAAGGCAACAAGGACCGCATCGCTACGCCACACAGCGCGATCCACTACTCGCCGCAGTTGCAGGACGTGCAGATCCGCCAGATGGTGAATCTGCTCAAGCACACCAATCCCTACACAGGCCTGACCTACGCCCAGGACCCCGCTGTCGCATTCATCGAGATCGTCAACGAGCAGAGCATTCTCTTCTATACCACCACGGCCCCGCTGAAAGCCAGCCCGACGCTTCGCAAAGACGTCGCGGGGCGATTCTCCGACTGGCTGAGGGCCCGGTACAGAACCCACGAAGGACTGGTTGCCGCCTGGGGTCCGAAGGCCTTCGACGGTTTCGAGGGCGATGGATTCCCCGCCGTCGGCGAGCATCTGGACAAACGCAACATTCTGCCGATCGGCAACCCCTGGTACTGGGACCCCGACCAACTCAACGGTTCGCAGGCCTTCCGTCGACAGCGGCTGCTGGACACGATGTTGTTCCTCTATGAGCTGCAGTGCGGGTTCTACGACCGCTACGTGAAGGCGGTCCGAGAAGCAGGCTACGAAGGCGAGATCCTCGGCTCCAACTGGCAGGCGGGTCGGGCGTTGAGTCATCTATACAACCTGCACTCCGACTGGCGCGTCGGTACGATCGACCGCCACAACTACTTCGGCGGCGGCAGCGTCAAGGCCGGCGAAAAATTCAGCAACGCCTCCATGCTGCGAGCCGCCGGCTCGGGCACGCTCAGCGTCGGGCTCCAGCAGGCAAGCGACCGGCCATTCATGCTGTCCGAGTGGATCCACGTCTTCCCGAACGAATGGGGAGTCGAGGGCCCGGCCATCCTCGGCGCCTACGGCCTGGGTCTGCAAGGCTGGGACGTCTCCTACCTGTTCCAGAATCGCGACAGCGGCGGTTTCAGCGACCGGATCGGTCGGGACACATGGGACGCCACGGCACCACAGGTGCTGGGCATCTTCCCCGCCGTGGCCCGCCAAGTGCTCCGGGGCGACGTGAGAGAATCCGACCTGTTCGCGCCGATGAACGTACACGTGCCCTCGCTGACTCAGGGCAAGCTCGGCTTCAACGACCGCACGATTCAGCAGTATGACGTCAAGAGCTTCGACACGGACAAAGTCCCCGCCCGCGCCCTGGCGGTGGCCCGCTGCGCCGTCGAGTTCACCGACCAGTATCGCGACACGCCGGCATTCGACTTGAGGCCGTTTGAGAAGGATGGTTTCCTCACCTCGTCGACCGGCCAACTCCGATGGAGCGAATCGCCCGACGCCAAGCTCGGCGGCTATTTCACCATCGACACGCCCGGCACGAAAGCTGTCGTCGGTTTCGCGGCAGGAAAAGAGTGCCGCCTGGGGGACATCGCGATCTCGTTGCACTGCCCCTTTGGCGCGGTCTATGTCACGGCCCAGGAGCCGGACAAGAACCTTAGCACATCGACGAAGCTGCTGATCACGGCTATCGCCCGCGCCCGCAACACAGGAATGCAGTTCACCGACGCCGGGGACGGACTCCTCAATCGCGGCAAAGCGCCCATCCTCATGGAGCCCGTCAAGGCTACGATCACAATCGACAGGCCCGGCGCAACGAAGTTGCGTCTCCTCGACCACGACGGCCTGCGAACGGAGAGCACGCTGCCCCTCCAAGACGGCATCGCCGTCATCGACACCGCGCGGGACAAGACGCCTTACTACCTCGTGGAGTTCTGAACCGGATCGGCCCGCCAGAGCGGGAATGCGTCATGCATTCTCAAGCAAGGCGATGGTCCTGCGACAGAGCTCCCGCCCCCAATCGGCCCAGAGACCTTGTCCCCAGTACCGGTAGCAGCTCGTCTGGCTCGTGAGCAGGTGCAGGAGAGCGTTGCGATATCGGGGGTCTGACGAAGGCACGCCTTGTCGCAAGAACACCTCGTTGAACCTCGCGCTGGCGGCCTCCATCGGCTGGAGCACATCCTGGTAGCCGCGGACCCAGGAGATGTTGTTCGTCCAGCTCCCGCCCTCGACGTGGAATCGCGAGTCTTCCCGCGCAAGCTGCTCGATCGTCGCAGCCAGGGCCTCAGGCCCGCCCCCCGGCTTGAATCGCTGCCAGATCCGGTGCTGGAAAATCGGCTGGATCTGGGGGAAGTCCGTCTCGCGAACACCGAGCGAATCGAGATAGTCGAGGTATTCGCCCACGTTCACCGGCGGCGTCTGCGTTCCGCTGCTCTCTCGCATCACCTGCTCGTACTTGGGCGGGAACTCATTCATCATCACGCCGCCGTTCTCGCCGTCGGCGATCTGGGTGACCAGCGAAGGTACGGCTTTTCCGCCCAACTCGATCCGACCCAGCCCCCTGGCCTCGTAATAGGGCTGCATCTGGCCGACGAGCTTGGTGTCGCTGCCCTGGGTCTTGATGATCGCCGTGATGGCGAGCGTCTCGCCGCAGGAGTTTCTGGCGACGAGTTTGTGTGGACGATGCGCGTACTTGAGGGCCCCTCCATCCTCCACGTGCTCGACCGTGTGCTCCTGCACGATCACCCATCGATAACCGCAATCCTTGAGCGTCCGGACGAATTCGTAGAAGACGTCGGGATGATTCGGCAAAGCCATCTCCGCAGGTGAGAATCCCCGAACGCGGGCCAGGGCCTCGACGCCGAAGAGGGCCGCGAAGAAATGCCGCCAGGTCTGGACGTGCAATCGGTAGTCCTGGACGGGAGTCGAAGGCGCGACGGGATGCCCCCACGCGCTACCCAGCCATTCGACACAGCTTCGATATCGCGGATCGCACGTGATCGTGCGGAGGCTTTCGAAGACATCGTGCAGGCCCATGGTGTACAGGCCGTGGAGCAGCGTGCCGGAGTAATCGAGCATCACACGAGGCTGCCTGCCCTCCGCGACCAATCGCGGGATGAACTCCCCCATCCTCTTGTAGCACCAGTGAAACACCTTCGCATTGTGGTTGTCGCCCACGTGCGGATGGTCCATCATGTGCTTGAGGTTGCTGAGAATCGGAGCTTGTCCCAGTTCCTGGTCCGGGTCGGGAATCAGCGGCTGGTGCATGTGCAAGGCGATGGCGTACGCGCTGGTGACGGCCCCCCAGTCGATCTTGCTGCCGCCGGGGGGGCGAACTGCCTGCGACAAACCGTCGGTAATCATCGCTTCCGAGCCACAGAGATTCGGCACACCGTCCACATATGCAGGTAGGTTCATGAATCTGATACTAACCGCAATCGGGTTGGTTCGCCAACCATTCTGTGGTCAGCTCGCACGATAGGGCGAGTCGTAGTTCATCCCGATGGGAATGTCCAGCGACAGAGCGTCGGGCCGGCGGCGCATCAGTTCGATGCCCTGGCCGAACGTGCAGACCCGGCGCAGCTCGTCCATGCAGGTAATGCCCATGGCCGCCTTCTCCAGCCCGTCCTGGGCCATGGAATGCACGCCTTTCTTGCGGAGACAATCGGTGAGTTCGCGGTGGTGCGCGCCGGAACGGATGAACGTGGCCACCTCGTCGTCCACCTGAGCCACTTCGAACAGACCGGTCCGGCCCTTGTACCCGTAGGAATAGCACTCAGGACATCCGGCGGCGATCATTAAATGCTCGGGGACCTCGATATCCGATTGCGAAAACAGTTGGCGGTCCTCATCGGACGGCGTGATCGGTCGGGCACACTGCGGACACAACTGTCGGACCAGATTCTGAGCGATGACCAATCGCAGCGAACTGCCGATGATGTGGTAGGGCACGCCCAGATAGTGGAGCGCGTCGACCGCGCCCGCCGCATCCTGGGCATGAATCGTCGCCAGAACGAGCCGGCCGGACAGTGCCGCTCGGGTCGCGACAATGGCCGACTCTTCGTCTCGGATCTCGCCGATGAGGATCAGATCCGGGTCCATGCGAAGGATCGTGCGAAGTCCTTCGTGCATCGTCAGTCCATGCTGCTCGTCGACTTCGATCTGCTGAACGTAGGGAAGCCTGAACTCCACCGGGTCCTCGATGGAATAGGTCGTCGTGGTGCGTAGGTCCATCAGCGAGGCCAGGCAATACATCGTCGTGGTTTTGCCCGAGCCGGTGGCACCGGTGATCAGGATCAAACCGCTCAGACCACGAACCACGGAAGCGACTTTCTCCTGATCGCTCGACGTAAAACCCAGGCTGGCGATATCCCACTGGTCTTGGGGCATGCTCAGGAATCGCAGATGGGCGGACTCGCGGTCTCGCACGGGCGTCATCGTGACGCGGATCTCCCACTGCATCTGGCCGTCGGGCCAGATAAGCTGACCTTCTTTGGGTTTGAAGGATCGCACGAAGTTCAAACCGGAGGCGCTCTTCAACTGGTTCAGCAGCGTGCGGCCGTCGGCAGGCGAGAGCACTTCCTTGGGATGAATGATTCCGTCCACGCGGTGGAGCACGCGAAGCCCCTCGGCCACGCAATGCAGATGCACATCCGTCGCTTTCTCGAGGATCGCGTTCCAGATGCACGTTCTCAGGGGGTCGGGATAGGATGCGATGATGCCTTCGCCGAATCGGGTTGTGCACTCCTGTGCAGCCGTTGCCATGCCTGGATGCTCCTTCACGCGTCGTGGATCGCGCGCCGTGCGCTCGCCCGACGCAGGACGCATCCTCTACGACGCAGCAGGATCCGTCCCACAGCGTATCTCGACGGAACAAGGAAGCGGCTTAAGGAGATTCCTCGAAAAAGTCCTGGGACCGACAGGACCCATAGGGCAGACAGGACTTGTTTCGCGTCCGGACGCACAGGCGAGTCCCATAAGTCCCATTCGTCCCAGCGATCCTATCGCCCCATCGCAGGCGCGATCCAAATCGCCTGCCCGCCTCTGGCCGGCAGAGCCACCTGCAACGTCGTGCCGCGATCGACGGGACGGCGCTCCACTTTGACGTGGGTACGCGTCGAAACCGACGGATCATCCGAGTAGACGTAGGCGGTGTAGCTCCGTCCTTCGTCCAGGAAACTCAACGAAACGTCGAACGTGCGAGTCTCCTTGGCATTCATGCAGCCGACGAACCACTCCTGGCCCTTTCGACGGGCGACCACCGCGTACTCCCCGATTCGGCCGTGAAGGACCCGCGTGTCGTCCCAGGTGGTCGGCAGGTGATTGTAGAACTCCAGTTCCGGCGTGTCCTCCACCGCCGCGGGACGGTCGTACCAGAACAGGAACTGCCACGGACTGAACAAAACCACCGGCTTGGCCAGTTGGTACGCGTAGGTGGAGTTCTGCGTCACGCGAGGATCGTTCCAGCACACGGTGTTGTCCGCGTGGCCTGCGAGCATCCGCGTGAAGGCGTAGGCGAGCGTCTGCTCGTTCGTCGGGCGGGTCTCGTCGCCGTAGATGCCTTCGACCGTCATCAGGTTCGGATACGTCCGGGAAAAGCCCGTCGGCCTGTACTCGTCGTGCACGTCCACCATGAACCCCTGCTCAGCGCACTTGCGAATGGCGTCGTGCAGCCATCGCGTCCACCGCTGAGAACCTACGTTGACGAAACCGAACTTGATGCCCTTGATCCCCCACTGTTTGTATAGGGGCAACAAATCATCGATCTGTTTTTCCAGAGCCAGATGGTTCACATAGACGATGATGCCGATGCCCCGTTCGTCGGCATAGCGGATCACTTCGTGCAGATCCAACGGCCCTTGACTCCGCTTGGGATCGAGCGTGACCGTCGTGGCGTCGGCGTTCGGGTCGTACTCGTGGCCATACCAGCCGGCGTCGTATTCAACGTACTGAAGCCCTCGCTTGATCGCGAAATCCACGCAGGTCTTGCCGCCTGCGGTCGTCAGCGACACTTCGCGGATGACTTTGCCCGGCTTGATCCAGGACGGGTCGCGGATCGCGCAGGGTTCGTTGAGGTTCAGGATGATGAAGTTGTTCTCCAGGAGCCCCCCTGGGCTCTGCGCCGCCATCACCACGCGCCACGGCGTCGTCAGCAATTCCCCGTTGTTTCCTTCACAGACTACTTCGCCGTCGAGCCGGCCCTCCAGAGCGTGCCGAACCCCCTGGATCGGGGCGAACTTCATGCGGGCGTAATCGACGAGTCTGGCTTCCGCCAGCGCCACATAGAGATCGTCCGCCACCTCCACGACCAAAGGCCGCTCGCAACCGGCTTTGATCTGGCTGAGCGGTACCCTCTGATACTGGCCCTGGCCCGAGTAGGTCGCCCAAGCCGGATGATCGGCAAAAAATCGGAACTCGGACACCTCTCGCTTGACGCGGGCGGTCTTCAATCCCGGCTGCCTTGGAAGCGTGTAGCAGAACGCGACGCCCTCGTCATAGGCCCGCAACGTCACGCACAGAAGCCGGCCGGGGTCTTTCGCCTCCTTCAACCCGAGAACGACCTGGTTGTACCGATCGCGGATCACGGCCCGTTCGCCGCACACCGGCTTCCAGGTCGAATCCGACTGGCTGGTCGTCTGCTCCACGAGGGCCATGCCTTCGCTTAGGACGACGCCCTCAAGTTCGAGCCCCAAGCGAGAATCGGCAAGGATCGGCCGGCCCAGGTATTCCACTCGATAACAGGGACATCCCGCCGCGGCGCCGAAGTCCTTGACATCGAACGTCACCGTGAAACGTCCGTCGGGCGACTTGACCTCCACCGAGGCGAAAACCGTAACCGAGGCAATCATCAGAGCGATCAGCGCGACACACAGGCGGTTCGTCATGTTGGGCCTTTCCATATTCCTGACGACACAGTTTCACCCATTCTACAGCCTGCCGGGATAATCACAAGCTACGTTCCTCGACATGGGACACTGGCCTTGTTATGATGAGTCGGCAATCATCGATCCGATCTGTCAGAGGAGACAAGACCTATGATGAATCGAAGTCCTGCCGAACGAACCTCTCCGAACCCCTGTGTCCTTCTCCTGGTCCTGAGTCTCGCCGTTTCGATTCAGGCCGCAACGCCCCCTGTACAGAGCGACTATGGGAGCCCTGCAGTCCAGGTGGCGCAAGAGGACGACTCGTGGCGTATTCAGGGGACGAAGACCCGCGTTGACCTCAACCCGGCCACTTTGCAGATGACCATTCGAGCGGGCGAGCGGACCTGGTCCACGGTCCCCTCCTTCGCGGGCGACCTCGTCGTCGAGGCGTCCGGCAAGACACACTCTCTGCGCCTGGCCGATGCAGGCAAGCGACAGGTGACTCGTTACGAGACCGGTTTCAAGACGGGCGTAAGAATCTCGCTCGGCGACTTCCGCCGGGACGACGTGACTGTCGGCCTGCGGATCGATCTGCTCCTGTGCCTGGAAGGCCCGCAGGAAGAACTCGTCTGTGAACTGGTCGCCCACGAGAACGAAGCGAAAGTCCTGGAGTGCTCGTGGCCGCCTGCGATGGCGGAGGACTCCTTTGACGCGACGGTCGTGCCCTTCATGCAGGGTATGCTCCTGCCCAAAGCCTGGCCCGAGAGGGTCTGGCTGTACGACACCCTGTCTTATGGACGGGGTCTGTACATGCCCTGGTGGGGGCATCAGAACGGCCGGTCCGCAATGATCGTCCTGATCGAGACGCCGGACGACGGCGGCTGCCACTTCGCTCATCCCGCAGGCGGGCCCACGCGAATGCAGCTCCGCTGGGTCCATTCGCTCGGCGCGCTGCGTTACCCGCGACGTGTCCGCCTGGGGTTCTTCGCCGAGGGCAACTACGTCACCTTGGCCAAGCGGTACCGCAAGCACGTGCAGGAAACCGGCCATTTCGTCTCGCTCCAGGAGAAGATCGCCCGCAATCCGCTGGTCGGCAAGCTGATTGGATCGCCTGTCGTGCACACACATATTTTGGTTCACATCCAGCCGGAATCGCAGTACTACAGTAAGGACGATCCTGCGAAGAACCACCACTTCGTCACCTTCGACGAACGGGCCGCGCAGTTGCGTCAACTGGCTGCCAAAGGATTCGATCGCGTCTATGTACACCTGGACGGCTGGGGTTTTCGCGGCTACGACAACCTCCATCCCGACATCCTGCCGCCCAGTCCCGAAGCGAGTGGCTGGGAAGGGATGAAGCGTCTGGCCCAGACCTGCGACGAACTGGGTTACGTCTTCGCGATCCACGATCAGTACCGGGATTACTACCTCGACGCGAAATCTTACGATCCCGATCACACGATCCTCGACCGTCAGGGCAATCGTCCGCTCCACAGCATCTGGTACGGCGGTAAACAGACGGTGCTTTGTCCCAGATTCGCGCCGGGCTCTGTCCGACGCAACTACTCCTGGCTGCTCGACCACGGAATCAAAGTCCGAGGCGCGTACCTCGACGTCTTCGCGGTGGTCCCGCCGGATGAGTGCTATAACCCGCTCCACCCCGCGACGCGATCCGACTGCCTCCGGTATCGGGGCCTATGCCTGGACTTCATCCGGTCACAGGGCGGCGTCGTCAGCTCGGAAGAGCCGGCGGACTGGGCCATCCCGCACTTGGATCTGGTACACCACGGCCCGTATGCCCTGGTCCCCGACCCCGGACGCGGCCCGGCCATGGGAATCCCGATCCCCTTGTTCAATCTGGTCTATCATGATGCACTTTTCTTGCCCTGGTCGCTCGGCAAGGGCGAATGGGGAATCCCGCAGAACGACCTGGGCTATCTGCATGGCCTGGCCAACGCCGGGATGCCCTACCTGTCGCTGTTCCCCGACGAACCGCACAAAGAGCAAGTCCGCACGATGTGCGCCCTGCACAGGCGAGTCGCCCTGGCGGAGATGACGCGTCACGAGTTCCTCGATGGATCGTACCGCAAGCAACGGACGACATTCTCCGACGGCACGACTGTCACAATCGATCTCGACAAGGACGTTTTCGACGTCACGCCGAAGCTGACTGAGGGAAATGACGCAAAAGAACTTACAGGGGTGGATTCCTGATTGCTTTTGTCTGTTCGCCGGCTTCTTTGCCTGGGATAATCCCGGCCGCAGGACACGCCGGATAAAGCTTCTGGCAAACTGGTGACTATCAGTAATCGCAAATTTCGACAAAGGAAAATGACATGACGATACCGCGATTGAGTGTTCTTGTTTTTCTGGCCTTTTCTCCCCTGTCGGTCTTGGGTAAAGGCAATCCTTCCACCGCAGCGGAGTTGCGTGCCTATCTGCAAGGTCTGGGCAACGGGTCCTACCTCTTCGGCCAAATGGCCACCTGGGTCCACAACGAGAACCCCGACATGGACCATCCGTCCAACTGGCTCAAGAAGGTGTACGATCACGCAGGCAAGATGCCCCGCTATGGCGTCGTCACCTACGATTTCGACGACGACCCCTTTCCCGATTCCGCATGGAATCAAGGGGTCAAGAAGATGTACGACCGCGGCCTGATCGCCGGCGTGTTCTCGTTCTACGCCAACCCCGCAGGCGGGCGATGGAACAGTCCCGTCGATATCGATCTGATCTTCGCCCCCGACGACAACCCGACGAAGGCTCATTTTTATCGCCAGATGGACCGCATGGCCGCCAACCTGCAATGGCTGAAGGATCAGGGAATTCCCGTGATCTACACGCCTTTCGTGGAGAGCGACGATCGGAACAAGTGGCACGCCAAAGGCGGACCCGAAAACGCCATCAGACTCTACCGCCTCGTCCACGACGTTTTCACGAAGCAAAAAGGGCTCGACAACGTCCTCTGGGCCTATCACACCACGCAGAATCACGGCGCCTTGGAGAAGTACTATCCAGGCGACGCCTACGTGGACATCCTGGGCAAATCCGCCTACGGGACCGGCCTGCCCTTCTCCGAGTACGAGTGGGCCGTGCAGAAGAAAAAGACCGCAGGCAAGATCCTCTGGTGGTCGGAATTGGGCATCCGCGGCCAGTCCGATCCCCCGCGCGATTGCATGGACGTCCTGAAGAAGCTCGAAACCAGCTATCCCGAACTGGCGGGCTTCGTCTTCTGGAGCGACAGCGGCTTCTACAACGTCATCGGCAACCACAACGGCCCCCAACTGATGGCCTCGCCCAAAACGATCGTCTTGGAACAGGAGCGGGCCCAAACAGAAGGGACCGCAGGCCCATAAGGCCCATAAGGTGATCAATTACCGTTACCTGTCTTTTCGCTTTCGCAGCGTGGACAGTCCCTGAATACACTACCGCACAAACGAACCCAATTCCGCCGACGGCGCCGGGAGACCCGTCCCGCAATCGGCGAATTGGCTTCGTTTCGCACGAACGGTTCGCGACCGAGGGCGTGGGCCATTCTCTTGCCTTCTCCTGCTTGAAATTTGACGCTTCACACTTGAAACTCCCTCCGAATTGGCTTCGTTTCGCAACCGTGTGAGACTCGACAAGGACCGCCGGGACACGCCGTCCGCGAACCGGCGAGAGCCGAAATCACTCTCAACGCCAAAGGATGACGGACTTGACAAACCCCGCCAACGAGTCGATGATACTCTCGTCAGCCCACCAATCGAGTCACTGGGCCGACCAGAGAACCTGTCCAATTCCCGCTGAACCAACACAGCCCCAAGTCGTTCCTCTCTCCGCCGGCACCCGACAAAGCGACAAACGCTCTTGGTTTCGGCTGGAGGCATGACGGGGGAGTTTTTGCCTCTCGCCAAGACGCCAAGGTCGCAAAGGTCTGATGGCTTGTTGTCCCATGTCCCCTGCTCTCGGTCCTCCGTTCTTCCTTGGCGTTCTTTGCGTCTTGGCGAGAGAATGGATCCTGGTTCCGGCCGGAGGCCGGGCTGGGTGAGTCCGGGCCTTGAGATTGATGGCTGTCGGTAGGGCCTTACTCGATGACTGGTGAGGCGGCTGTGGCCTTCAGGCGAGACCTTCCAGGAGTTTGCCGATCTGTTGCGGCGAGGGAAGCTGGCCCTGGAGCTCTCTCGGGAGGCGTCGGAGGATGCGATAGGTCGCGACGCCGATGGGCCGGTGGGCGTCGCGAAGGGCATATTCGACGATGGTCCGGCGTTTCTCCTTGCAGAGGATGATGCCGATAGAGGGATTCTCCCCTTCCTCGCGGGCACGATCGTCGAGCGCCGCCAGGTAGAACTGCATCTTGCCCACGGACTCCGGCTCGAACTCGCCGACCTTCAATTCGACGGCCACCAGGCACTTGAGCCGGCGATGAAAGAGCAACAGGTCGATGAAGTACTCCTTGTCGTCCACCTCCAGGCGGTATTGGCTGCCGACGAAGGCGAACAGGCCGCCCATGGCCCGCAGAAAGGCCTCGATCCTCGCGACCAAGGCCCGCTCCAACTCCCGCTCCGCGTGTTCGTCGGCCAACTCCAGGAAGTCGAACGTGTATTCATCCTTGACCGCCAGCTTGGCCTGCGTGCGCTGCGCCGGCGCCAGTGCCAAGTCGAAATTGGTCTGACCCAGCAGGGTCGCTTCGTAGGCATGGCTTTCGATCTGGTGAATGAGGACGTTCTTTGACCAGCCGAATTTGCGGGTCATACGGATGTAGAACTCGCGTTCGAGCAGGTCCTTGCACTTGGCCATGACCACCAGATGCTTGGCCCAACTGATTTCTCCAACCAGTGGTTGGAGTCTTTCTTGCTCGTGATATTCCAGGTAGAATTGGCGCATGTACCAGAGATTTTGCGAGGAGAAACCACGGAGGCCCGGAAACTCCAACTGCAGATCGCCGGCAAGGTTCTCCACGATGGCCTTGCCCCATTTCTGTTCGCCTTGCCGTTCCACGATCATCCGTCCGATGTCCCAGTAGAGCGCCACGAGTTCTCTGTTGACGGCGCGAAGCGCCTCATACTGGGCGGCGCGGACGCGGTCTTTGATTTCCGTCAGCAGGCGGCCGTACTCCGAGCCAGCGATTCTCTCAGCTGGTGGCCGCAGTTCGCCGGGGGCTGCCTTCTTGCCGGAACGCTTCTTCATGGCACTGATACCTCCGTTTGTGAGCCTCAACGGGCGTCATGATAGAGCCGACGGAGACTCGCCGCAAGAGGCAAGCAGCGGAAGAACAGTAAGCGGTTGTCGGTTGCGGCCGGGGGCCGGGTTGGGGCGTTTGCATATTTCTCGGCGGAATGTTGATTTTATACAACATACAGGCGTCACAGAGCGTCTATGTATTAGGATAGCGGGTTTCAAGTTTGAAGCGTCAAGTTTCAAGCAAGATGACTGTGCGAAACGAACCCAAATTCGACAACGGCTGGGCTGGCGACAAGTGCTTGATGGTACGAGATTTAGGGCTGGTTCGACATGGAAGAGGCGATGGGAAAGCGCAGCCAATTCCTTGCGGGCTCCTTCGCGTGCCACCTCGAATTGGGTTCGTTTCGCACAATCGAATGTGTCGATTGCAGCCGCGTTACCGCCAACCCGGATTTGCCTTTGACGGGTACAGACGCCGGTCGCTACAATGGCCTCGTCCACGGCCCGGTGTCCCAGGAACAGGAGAAAGGCCATGTGCCGGATAGCCATTCTTGTGTGCTCGCTCCTACTGGCGGCCGCCGTCCATGCGGCCAACGAGAAGCCTGCGCTCGACGCGGACCCCAATCTCGTCGGCTGGAGCGTAAATAGGGACTGTCCCGAATGGCACTCTCGGTCGCGAGCCAGATCCTTCACTTCGTTCAGGATGACAAGACCCGCGTACGAATGAGTCCGAATCCGTGTTATTCCATTTTGGCGGGTGCTGTTGCAGTCGCGGTGGCTGAACTCCTCGTAGGACGAGCGTCCTCGCTCGTCTCGCAAGGTCGGGCGCGGACGCCCGACCTAGGAAGAAACGCTCGCCTGCCGGCCCGCCGAATCAGGATGCCCGGCGGCGCGGGCCGAAGGATAGTCCCCATTTATCCCCCAGCCACATGCTTGCCCGTCACCTTGCCGTCGCCCCAGACGGAGCCCTCGGTCCCGACGAACTGTTCGCTCCGGGGCCCGTTCGAGCGGATCATCTGGCCGTTCGGCCACGACTATCTGCACACCGACATAGTGCACAATACGACGACGGCCGGGACGCTGCAACCGGAGGCGGAGGCATGGCACCACGTCTACCTGGAGGGCGAGAAACTGGCGATTGCCATGGCCGAGCGGATGCGAAAGGTGGCTCCGCTGGAGATCTACGCCGTTCCGGGCAACCACGACCGCCAGAGTTCATTCACGCTAGGGCGGCTACTGGCGGCCCGATACTACAACGCCAAGGATGTGACGGTCCACTGCACGGGCGACCCGTTCAGCTTCCATTCGTTCGGAGTCTGCCTGACCGGCTTTGAGCACGGGCACAGCATCCGCCAGACCGTCCGGCTGGCCGCCCTGATGGCCAATGAAACCCGGCTCAAGGGCTGGCAGCAGGCCCGGTACTGCGAATGGCACCTGGGTGACCAGCACCGCAAGGGTTCGTCCAAGCCGCAGATGTTCGAGGAACAGGGCGTCTCTGTGGAGTTCCTACCGGGACTGACTCCGATCAACGAATGGCACCGACTCAAGGGCTTCAACTGGCAGAAGCGGGCCGGGGCGGCGTTCGTGTGGGACCACGACGCCGGACTGACCGACCGCTACTTCGTGAACATCGACAACTACACCGAACAGATTATGGGGAAATGAGGCAGATCGTGGACTTGCAGCGAAGGCTGGCGGTCCATGAGCTGCATGTCAGCCCCTGCGACTAGAGTCAGGGGATCTTGTCCTGTCCCTCAGCCTGTCCGGCAGCCTTTGCCTCGACTGCCTTTCTTAACTCGTCGACTGCCTGTTTGACGTCCGACATCGTCGCCCCTTGCCATGTGGGGCCTAAGTAGATCCCCAGGACCAACAGGGCCAGTTCGACTACGACGATGATCGCAAACCACTGAAACCATTCCGGGGGGAGTGCCCACATTGCCGGTCGCCCTCTCTTTCTGTTATGATTGAATCGACTTCTGGATGATCCTGGCCTACTCCGCTTTGGGCAGGCTCCGGGCATATTCTACCAGAATCTGTTCGCCGACGGCCCGCTTGATGATCTTCTTTGCCATTCGGGACTGTCCCTATTAGAATATCAAGGATCGGGTGGCAGCGTCAAGCGGAGCTTGGCGATGGTCTTGTACTCCTTCGGAGGAGCCATCCGCAAGGCCTTCGGCCTTGAGGCTGCCATCGGGAACAACGGGATTCGGGTCAGGCTTCGCCTGGCAGGGGGATCGAGTTTTCCGGCGGGGCTGCGACGGCGCCGGTTTCGAAATCCTCCGCGGTGGGCGAGAGCGTCAGGTTGTACCAGGGGCTGTTCGTGTTCTTCGTCAGGTCCGACCAGCGGACGATCTGGCCTGTGTACGCGGAGATCCGGCCCATGATCGCCACCATCGTGGACTCCGCCACGTCACGAGCCTCGTTGAGCGGCTTGCCCTCGCGAATGCTGCGGATCAGGTCGCGATGCTCCTGGACGTAGGGGCCGCCCTTCTCCTCGAAGTCCGGCACGGCCACCTGCTTGCCCGTCAGCTTGCCGTCGCCCCAGACGGAGCCCTCGGTACCGACGAACTGTTCGCTCACCCGCGTGAAGCAGCCTTTGACCTGGCGGCACATGCTGTGCACGATCACGTCGTCGCCATAGTCCAGATCGACGCTGAAAAAGTCGTACTGGTTGCCGCCCTGGCGACGGGCACGACCGCCGAACCCGAGAGCCTGCACCGGCGGCCGCCCGATGAACCAGTTGGCCACGTCCAGATTGTGGCAATGCTGCTCCACAATGTGGTCGCCCGACATCATGCTGAACCGGTACCAATTGCGGACCAGGTACTCGGCATCGCTCCAACCCGCCTCGCGCCGGGGCGGATTCGAGGAGCCGCCGCCGCACCACCACACGCGACCGCCTCTGATCCGCCCGATCGCGCCCTGGGCCACGGCGTGGGCGTTCTGGCGGTACTTCGCCTGATGGCGCCGCTGGGTACCCGCGACAATCGCCAGGCCCTTCTGCCTGGCCAGTTCGCCTGCCTCGATCACCTTTCGCATTCCCGGCGGGTCCACACCCGCCGCCTTCTCCATGAAGACGTGCTTGCCGGCCCGGACCGCGGCTTCGAGGTGCACCGGGTGGAAACAGACCGGCGTCGCGATCAGCACCAGGTCTACGTCCTTCATCGCCAGCAGGTCCTTGTAGCCGTTGAAGCCAAAGAACATCGTTTCCGGCGTGACTTTCACCCGCTGGGCGAAGGGTTTGGCGTTCTTCTGGCACCATTGCCGGATCTTCTCCAGGCTGGTGTCGAGGCGGTCCCGAAAGGCGTCCGCGATCGCAACGATCTCGACGCCGTCGTCGGCCTCCAGGCAGTCCGTCACGGCGCCCGAGCCGCGTCCGCCGCAACCGATCACGCCCACGCGCACCTTCTCGAAACCCGCGGCGTAGGCCCGATTGGGCAACCCCAAAGAAACAGCCGAAAGCGAAGCCATCGCCGCGGTCGAAGTCTTCATGAAGTCCCTACGCGAACAACCTTTTATCTGTCTGCCCATTGCCTTCTCCTGGACTGGCGAAAACGCAGGAAGGTCTCCCTGACGCTTCCACGCTTTGACACTCTTTCACACGTCACACGCCTTCACGGCCTGCACCAGCGACGCAATCGCCTCGCGAACGGGCGTGTACTCGTGGGCGACATACCCCTGATAACCGGTCTCGACGATCGCCCGCATCACCGCGGGGTAGTAGATTTCCTGGTTCTCGTCGAGCTCGTGCCGGCCGGGAACGCCTGCGGTGTGGAAGTGTCCGATGTGCTGGATGTTCTTACGGATCGTGGCGATCAAGTCGCCCTCCATGATCTGCATGTGGTAGATGTCGAAGAGCAGCTTGAACCGCGGCGAGTTCACCCGTCGGCACAGTTCGAAAGCCCATGCGTAGTTGTCGCACATGTACCCCGGATGGTCCACCTTGCTGTTGAGCATCTCCATGCAGATGGTCACGCCGTAGTCTTCAGCAATCTTGACCGCCTCCTGGAGGATCGTCCGGCAGTTCTCCATCCCCTCCTCTTCGCCTGCCGCCGAGCGGTCGCCCGCCATGCAGATGACGTTGGGCCACTTGTACTCAGCCGCGGCAGCGATATTCTTTCGGAAATCATCCAGAAACCTGGCGTGCTGGGATTTGTCGTTGAGCCCCTGCTTGATCGATCCGGCGCCGGGGACCATCGTCGCCACGAGACCATGCTTTCTGAGCACGTCCCAGTCGGCCCGACCGACCAGGTCCCGACCGACCAGTCCCATCTCGACCAGCAGTTTGGCGGTCTGCTCCTGGTCGAGCTTCAGGCCTCGCAGGCACCCGCCGCAGATGGACTGCTTGATCCGCCCCTTCTGCACCACTCGCCCGGTCTGACCCCGCACGACCGACGGCAGCCCCGCGGACCCCGCCACCGCCCCGGCCAGTATGCTCCGACGCGAAATCCGTCCCGTCCGCAATTCGTTCCCGATACGGTTCATCTCATATCCTTTCCGAAGACCCGGATGCGCGAGACCTCACGACGTTCGCCCTCCATCCTATCGCATCACGCCCTTGGATTCAACGATCTGACGGACAATCCGCGACGATGGTTGCGTTCGCAGTTGACAGAGTCCGCCTTGCGGATTAGCATACCGGCGCATCGTGGGCCGACGGTGTTGTGCGGTCCCGGACGTGCCCTCCGCCTTTTTGGGCAACGGATGCCTGAACACGCCCTGCTGGAGACACCTCCGTCAGTGGCCTCCTTTGTGTGTGCGTTGAATGGGAAACATCGATGGCCTACTGCCTTCTGACAGGCGCAGCCGGTCTTCTGGGTAGTTACTTACTTCGGGATTGCCTCCTCGCAGGTTATCGTCTGGCGGTGCTTGTGCGACCGTCAGGCAGTGAATCCGCGCGTCAGCGAATCGACGCGCTGCTGACTCGGTGGGAAGATCCAATGGGACGGGTCCTGCCGCGACCGGTGGTCTTCGAAGGCGATTTGTGCCGTTCCGACCTGGGACTTGACACCTCGGACGAACGATGGATCGGCCGCCATTGCCGAGCGGTGCTCCACAACGCGGCAAAGCTCACATTCTACGGTACAGACCGCCAAAGGGAACCCTGGATCTCGAACGTGGAGGGCACACGGCATGTCCTGGAACTGTGCAGACGATGCGGGATCCGACAGTTTCATCACATCTCCACGGCGTACGTCTGCGGCTTACGCGAGGGGCGGATTCTTGAAACGGAACTCGACGTCGGACAGGAAATGGGCAACGACTACGAGCGAAGCAAGGTCGAAGCGGAAAAACTGGTCCGTTCGGCCCGCCTGGAACAGCCTGCGACGATCTATCGACCCTCCATCATTGTGGGCGATTCGCAGACCGGATACTCCTCCACCTTCCACGGCTTTTACGCCATGGTGCGACTGGCCCACACCCTTGCCAGCCAGATGGTGCTCGGCTCGATCACCGCGGACCTGCTGATGGAGGCGTTCCACATGGACGGTCACGAGCGAAAGGATTACGTTCCCGTGGATTGGGTCTCGTCTGTGATCACCCACCTGCTGGGTCGGCCCGAACATCACGGCAAGACCTACCACCTGACCGCAGCCGAGCCGACGCCTGTGGCGGTCTGGAGCCGGGCGATCCAGCACGCCGTCGAACGATATTCGTCCCTGGCAGATCCCTCGGACCCGACGAGACGCGATGCCCAGTGGTTTGTCGAATTGTTCCGGGCACAGGCCGGGGTTTACCGCGCCTATTGGCGGGATGATCCGCAATTCGACCGCACGAACACCGTCGCCGCGACGTCCCATCTGCCCTGCCCGACGGTGGACTATGAGATGCTCCTTCGCATGGCACGGTTCGCCATTCGTACGAATTTCGGACGGCATGCGCGAACACCGATGCCGGACAAGGGAGACGTCCGAAATCACATCCAGCGACTGCGTGCAGTGCAAAAAGCCCCTGCGCCGGAAGATTCTCCGCTGACTCCTTTGGGCCTCGAAGTCAACGGTCATGGGGGAGGACAATGGAAATTGTTGACGCGGGACGGACACATCTGGGCGATTGAGGACGGCATCAGCGACCAATGCGGAGCCGTCTTCCATCTCACGTCGGACACCTTCCGCCGTTTGGCGACCCGGGAGATGTCGGTCCCGCAAGCGGTGCGTGGCGGACAGGTGGTTATCAGCGGCAACGGGATGCGCCCGTGTGTCCTGGAGGCGATGTTGCAGAGTGTCGTGACGCCGGAAAACGGGTGAGGCGCCAGGCGCATCGAAAGCGGGACTATGACGACATGGGCCATCGCGATGTTTTGGATCCTGCTGGGACTGGCGGTCGGTCAGGCGGTCCTGGCATGGCGATTCGCCAGGGTCCTCAAGCACTCATCCCCCCAATCCGCAGGAGGCGACTTCTGCCCGAAGACCGTCGTGATTCTGTGCCTGCGAGGGCCCGATCCGTTTCTTCCCGCCTGCCTGAAAGCCGTTTTGAGCCAGGATTATCCCGAGTATGATCTGCATATTGTGGTGGACAGCCGCGAAGACCCAGCCTGGGCGATAGCGGAACAAACCCTCGCAGCGCTCGATGCTCGCAACGTCCGGATGAGACCGCTGGCCGCCCCTGGCGCCACGTGCAGTCTCAAATGCAGCAGCCTGTTGCAGGCGATCTCCGAACTCGATGATTCTTATGAAGTCATCGCCCTGCTGGACGCCGATACGATTGTTCACCGCACCTGGCTGAGCGAACTGGTGGCCCCCTTGGCGAAGGAACACGTCGTCGCTGCGACCGGCAATCGCTGGTACGTCCCAAACACACCATCCTGGGGCAGCCTGGTCCGACGGCTGTGGAACGCCGCTGCGGTGGTGCAGATGTACTGCTTTCGAATCCCCTGGGGAGGGACTCTGGCGATAAAGCTGGAGGTCCTCCGCCGATCCGATCTGCTGAAACGATGGGGCAACGCCTTGTGCGAGGACACCATGCTCTATGCCGTCCTAAAGCCGATGGGGTATCGAGTGGCGTTCGTGCCTTCGCTGATGATGGTCAATCGCGAGGAATGCGACCTGGGAAGTTTCTACCGCTGGGTCCGTCGGCAACTACTCACCGCGCGTCTGTATCATCCCGCGTGGGCGCTCGTGGTGGGACACGGCCTGGCGACGGGCATCGCTCAATCGGCGGGCCTCGTCACTCTTGGAGCCGCAGCCTTCCTGGGAAATGGCCAGGCCATCGCATGGATCGCCGCCGGCATGGGGCTGTACTGGTTGCTGATGATCGCATTGTTGGCCGCCATCGAAAGCGGGGTGCGGCACAGCACGAAATCGCGGGGCGAATCCCTGCCGGGCATGGGAGTCGCGGACATCCTGCGGACCTTGGCCGCGATGGCGATGACTCAAGGGGTGTACGCCGCAGCGTTGGTCTCTGCGATGTTCCTGCGAATCGTGGACTGGCGAGGCATCCAGTACCGTATCGAACGACCTGCGAAGATCCGAATGATCGAATACAAGCCCTATGCGGACACATCCGAATCCACGTGCAGTCGAGAATCGCTATAGTCAGGCGACTTCCCCGCCGACCCGCTGATGTTGGGGCCCTTCTTCTGTCGACGATCAGAAGTGGTACGCCAGTTCCAATCTGACGAAGTCGTCGTCGCGAAGATAGTAGATGACGTTGTCCTTCGGGGCGTTGAGGAAGAACCACACGTCGAGACTCAGACGCCAGTGGTTCCCGAAGCGCCGGCTCGCCTCGATGCTCAGGGCGTTCTCCGCGTCGCCGACGTCCTGCATGAAGCCCACCAACACCTGCGTACCCGCCAGGTCGTTGGGTGTCAGACGCAAGCCCAGAAAGACATCGTCGTCGAAGATCGAGGTCATTTCGGGATCGTCGCCCCGCTGGTCGTACACATACTCGGCCACCAAGCCCACATCGGACTTGCCGCCCGCGAATCCATAGAAAGTGTACTCCAGGCCTCCGGTGGCGGCGAAATAGGGGTCCAGATAGCCGTCTCGATAGCGGGCCTCGAGCTTCCAGAGCCAGTTGCCTCTGGCCCAGGTGGCGTCGAGCCCGAGCTGGGTCGTTCGCTCATAGAACGGAATCAGTCGGGGATTGGCGGTGTCGTTTGGATCGAGGAAATCCGCCGGAACCAGCAGCGGATCACGGTTGGTCCCCATGAAAACATATGCGCCGAGATCCAGGTCCCCCAGCGTCCGGCGGTACCGGACGGCCAGGTCCATCGCTCGCTCCTTGTCACGGCTCTCGTAGATCGGATGGTCGGTGTCGATCACAAGCGACGGGCGCAAACGCCCCTGCCGTCCGGGGAAAGTCCGTTCGCGGAAATAGGGGAGGATGAAGATGTCCAGCGCGCCCCAGCTCACGGAGGAGGAGAACTGAAACATAGGCTGGCCGAGCTTGTCTTCGCCGTCGATGTGCTCGACGAGGTCGGTCTGGTTGATGACGTCCACCAGATGAACGAATTCGGTCGCGCCCCAGAAGACACGGGCCATGCTAAACCGCAGAGACCACCAGTCCTGTGTGTAGAGATAGTACAGCTCGCGGATATCCCAATGCGTTCGCTCGGAATCGGCGCTGTCGATCCGCACGAACGGAGTGAACGTGAAAAGCCCTCCGTTGTCCCATTGATAATAGTATTCCGGCTGGGCGGCCAACGAACCGTTGTGGTCTTCCTGGCGGGGATACAGCGGATCGTTGAAGAACAATCGCCCCTCCGCGGCAACATACCCGGTAAGTCCGCTGCGACCGCCCTTGGTGGGACCGGTCTCCTGGGGTTCTTTCGGTTCGTTGGGCTCGTTCCTTTGCAGGGTGACAGTCCGCGAATCAGACTCTTCGCCCAAAACTGTCCGCCACGGGCAGGCCGCGACCGCCAGGGCCCCCAAAACAGCAAGCGTACGTGCGTGCATACATGTCACCTGATTCGAGTCAAGCTATGCTGATTGAAGTCGTTCGCATTCAGCCCGGTGCGAAACGTGTAGTCAGACCAGAGCAGCTGGCTGCTCTTGCCGGTCTGGTGGTTCACCATCTCCATGTCGTGGGGTCGCCAGAACCGGTCCAGGTACAGGCGATAATCCTTGAACGTGAGGGTCTTGAGCAGCGCGTCCTTGCGGTCGTAATACTCGATTTGGAACATGCGAAGGTGCTCCTTGTCCAGCCAGACGAGTTGTCGGGTGTAACCGGAATTCTGCCGATCCAGGGGACGTCGCTCGATCACGTGGCAGTCCACCCCCTGACAGATCTCGTCCCGCAACCATTGATAGGAGTATTTCTCGATCGCCTGCGTCGCGATGTCCTCATACGAGAACTCGCTGCCCATGAAGGACCCGGACTTGTTCTGGGCCGCGATGCGTTTGACCCGCTCCAGCGCAGGCAGGTACAGCCACTGATCGTCGGGCTGGTTCTTGTGCGCGTGCGTCAGCAGAACGGTGCCTTTGACATCCGCGGGGCTGTCGAAGATGCTCAGGCTGCGATCTCCGTCGTCGGGTATCTCCATCGTGCGAATCCGAAGGATCCGTTCGCTGACCTGACCCTGCTTATTGCGCAGGATCATGCGAAGGCTCGACGTGGAATCCCCGTATCCCTTGAACCGTTGCTCGGCCTCTCGGACGATCGCCAGACCTTTTTCTTCGGCCGTCTGGGCCACGCACAGAACGGAGACCGTGACCGCCCCGATCATCGCCACCGTGAGCCTTCTTGCCATCCGATGCATTCGTCCCTGTCCAATCATCATCATGAATCAGACTCCGTCCTTGAGCTTACCCGCCGGGCGGTCGAATTTCATCAATAAAGTCGGAGAGAGGAAAAAGTCCACCACCAGGGCCAACCCGATCACCATCGCGCACATCACTCCCATTTCCGCGTTCATCCGGTAGTGCGACACACTCATGACCAGGAATCCCACCGTCAGAACGACCGTCGTGACCCCGATGGCCGACCCCACCGTTTCAAACGCCGCGCGGACCGCCTGCTCGGGCGTCAACCCGTCTTCCGTACGGGCCCGGAAGTACTTGACGAAGAAATGGATCGTATCGTCGACGATGATGCCCAGCGTCATCGCGACGACGACCGACAATGCAAGCCCGAACTGCCCTTTCGTCACACCCCAGATCCCAAAAGCAATGAACGGCGGCAGAAGATTCGGGATCAGGAACAAGATCACGAACTTGAAGCTTCGCAGCACGAAGAACATGAGGCAGGTGATCGTCAGGATCTCGCAAAAGGCCCCTACGAGCATCGCGACGATGTTCCGTTGGGTGATGTGGGCCCAGGCCAGGGACAAGCCGGTGCCGGGACCGTGCATGGACGCAGGCGCGTTCTCGATCAGCCATTGCCGGGCGGCCTCATCCATCCGTCGCAACTCGCTGGCCTTCATGCTCTGGAAGTTCACGAGGAACCGGGAGGCGGACTTATCGACGTCGATCTGGCTGTTGAGATCCCGGCCCGCCGGGAGGGACATTTCATACAGAAGCAGGTACTGGGCCGCCAGGTCCCGTCGTTCGGGGATGCGGTAGAAGGCCTCGTCGCCCCCGTGCATGTCCTGGTTGAGCCGCTTGATGGTATCAACAATCGTCATCACGTGAACGACCTTGGGCTGTTGGCGATACCAGTCGGCGAACCGGTCCACCGTCGCCAGATACTCGGGGTCCAGGACGCCGCCGGACTGTCCGGAGTTCAAGGAATACTCGATCACATCCCAGCCCCGCAGGTTGGCGATCATAAAATCCGTTGCCCGACGGAACTCGAAACTGTGGTCGAAGTACATCAGGAAATTGTCGTCCAGCTCGATGCCCAGGATGCCGACGCTGCACACCGCCGCCAAGAGGAGCATCGAGGTCAGCAGCAGACGCCGCCGACGGATGACGAAGTCGGCCAGCCGGTCCAAGTCGACCCAGGAAATCCGTTGGAGGTTCCGTCGCGTCGCCACCGGCAACACCGCGATCATCGCCGGCAACAGAAAGATGGAATTAATCAGGTCGATCGTAACGCCCATGCCGACAAGGTTGCCCAGGTCCTGCAGCGGCGGCGACTCGGAGAAGTTCATCGTGAGAAAACCCAGAATCGTCGTGATACTCGTGAGAAAGACCGCCTTGAAGTTCACCTGGAGCGACTTGGCGATCGCCTGATGTCTGGACAAGCCCTGGCGGGCGTAATGGAACATCGTCGTCAGGATATGGATGTTGTCCGCCACCGCCAGCGTGAGCATCAGCGCCGGAGCGCCGACGGACACCGCGTTGAGCGACATACCGGTCCATCCGATCAACCCCAGGGCCGAGACCATCGACAGCACCGTAACGATCACCGCGGCAAAAGTCCCCCAGAAAGACCGCAACGAAATCCCGACCAGGATCGTCACGACCACGAAAGAAACCGGAACCAACGTAAACAGATCCCGTCGGCTGGCGCCGGCGAACGCGTCGTCGATCATGACCGAACCGGTGACGTGAAAATCGATGTCCGGATACCGTGTTCGAAACTCTTCGGCCATCTCGCGAACGTAGCGGGCGATCTGAGGTGTAGACGGTGTTCAGTCCTTCGAGGCCGTGAAACCGATGTGCACGCCAGTGACGTGACCAGTGCGGGACAGAAGCATGTCGATCAATGTTCTGTCCGACAGGGCTCTGAGGCGAACCCTCTCGAGATCCAGGTCCGACAGGCCGCAGGGATCGGGAATGAGATCCTCCACGATCAGATCGTCCCCCTCGGCACGGGTGGACTGGAAATTGGTGATCGAGTTGACAACGGTGGAAAAAGGCACCTGCCAACCGGCCTCCGTCAGTTCGGCCACCGCGGTCAGGGTCCGACGGGTAAAGACGTTTCCGTCGTGAGGGGCGACGACGAAGAAAACGCTCTGCTCCCGGCTGTAAACGTGCTCCAGGGCCTTCAGAGCGAGGTAGTCGGGGTTCTCTTCGCCAAAGAACACGCGCGTGTCGTTGCAGATCCGCAGGTCCCGAATCCCCGCCGCCAGAACGCACGTAATGGCGAGAGTCGACAGGATCACCGCCCACCGACGCCGGACCACCCAGTCGCCCAGCCATTGCCCCACGTTGATCGTACGTCTGCTGTGCACCGAACCCCTTTGGGATCTGCTACTTCTTATTTGCTATCTACTACTTGGCTGATCGCGAACGATCCCCCAGCCCTGGATTCGCAAATGGTAAGCTACAAACAGCAAGTCGTCAATCCCCCCGTCTTGCGGGTAGACGATGATCCGATCGTGGACCAGCAGGATCAGATCGTTGCGGCCGTCGCCGGTGACGTCCTGGACGAGCACCTGGCGGGGCTCGCCGACGTTGACGCCGCGGCCCTGCGGACGGTCCGAACTGTGCGGGTGTTCCTCGAAAACCTTGAACTTGTAAGCGTCGACCAGTTGTGCGTTCTCGTCGAAGGACAGAATCTGCAGGTGACGGCGGGCCTGCTCGCAGAAGACCAGTTCCGGCACGTCGTCGGCGTTGACGTCGCCGATCGCGAAAGAACCCAGTCGTCCGTCCTCGATGCTCGGCTCGAACCCCGCAATCTGGCGAAACGACCATTGGGTCGTCGGACGCAGGCAGATCAACTCCCGCTCGCCGCAAAGGACGAGGTCATGGGCGTCGCCGGCGCCGAAATGACCGGCCAAGATCTTGCGGACCTTGGCGGTCCCTACATTGACCTCGCGAGACACCTGGTATGTGCCGTCGGCCTGCGCGTCCATGAAAAACACGATCCCGGAGACATCGTCATAGGCCACAAGGCTCGGAGCCCCGACTCCCGCTCCAGGTACGACCGCCGCGACGCGAATCTGACGGCGTCCATCTGCAGCCTGATACTGATCGATGACCTGCCAGCCCTTTTCCGCGTCGAAACGCATCGAGCGGGCGAACTCGCCCCGTGCTACGAGCAACGCGGGACGACCCTCCTCGCCCAACGGCGCCACGCAGATCGCGCAGGAACCCAGATTGCTCACAAGACCGCTGTGGGTCTGGTCCTGGGCCTGCTGCTCGAACACCCCTTCGCTCGTCTGACGCACCAGAAGCAGAGGATCGTAGACGCGAACCACGATCAGATCCATATCGCCGTCGTGGTCGATGTCGCAGGCCAGCAGATCCTGCGGCCGATCCTGCACACCCGTCAATCGGACCGACGGTCCCGGCCCAGACGAAGGCCCGCCGATGTCCAAAACGCTGCGGAAGAAAAACGCATCCGACGGGTCGGGGCCTTTGGCCACGTAGGCCAGGTCGATCCGACCGTCGCGATTGAGGTCCGCCAGTTCCATCGCCTGGGGCTCGCCCACCACCGCCACCGTCTGCGGAAAACACAGCCGCCCTCCTTCGAACCGGGTCAGCGCGATCAGCTTCTCGTCGATGCTCAGAACCGCCAGCGTGTCGACAGCATCATCCCCCAGGCGGGCGGCGCAGACCTTTCGCATGTCCTTGAGGCCGGGATAGACCGCTGCCGAGCCAAGGCCCAGGCCCGCCTGGCCGGAGAAGACGAGGAACTGCCCGCGACCGGGGTCGGTCACGACCATGTCGGTCAAACCGTCTCCGTCGATGTCCGCACAGGTCGTGTCCCGCTTGGAGGCGTCGTCGCCCGAGGGCAGCGGATGGATCGAGACCGCGTCCCGTTGCTGGTCTTCCTGGACCATCGCGTGGAGAGAGAATCGCCCGGTCTGGCGCGCCACCATGGCGATGGCCTGCTTGCCTGAGTCGCCCAGTTGGCAGAGGCGCAGAGCCGCCGGCACGGGGATGGGATACCGCCCTTCGGGACCCAGGGCGCCATCCTCATTTTGCAGCCTGATTCGCAGGGGGCACTCTTCCTGGTCGCCCGTCAGCAGGACCAGATCGTTGCGGCCGTCGCCGCTGACGTCGCCGATCTCAACCTGGCGGAGATTCCCGGAGGAGCTGTAGTGGCGGACCGGTCGGGTCATTCGCCCGTCGGCGTCCTGAAGCACGATGTAGTAGCCATCCTGCAGGAGCAGGACCAGGTCGGTCCGACCGTCGCCGTTGAGGTCGCCCCAGGCCAGCGCGTCGGAGGTCTTGAGCCCGTTGCGGAGATCGAGCCGTATGGCAGACTCCCAGGACAGATCGCTCAGTGAAGGCGCCTCCTTCTGGGAGGGAGCCTTCTCCCCAGCCTCGCCGGAGCTCTGTAGAACGATGTAGAGCCCCTCGGCGCTGTAGTACGCCAGATCCAGACGTTGGTCGTGGTTGAAATCCGCCAGGGCAAGACTGGTGGCCTTCACAGGGAGCGGATACGAGTACCGTTTGAATCGCCATTTCGCCTCGCGTCCGAACAGGTCGTTGACGTTTTCCTTCGCAGGCGTGGGTTCCGCCTCGGCCGTCTTGGGGTCGAATCCGGGTCTCTGCAGCAGCAGTTCGATTCGAGCCTTGCGGTTGTTGCACACGACCAGATCGTTGAGCGAGTCTCCGTTCAGATCGCCTGCCAGCAGCGTCCCCAGTTCCCAGTCCAGCTTGAGGATCTCCATGTCCCCAAAGCCGTAGTGATCGCTCAGCACACCCGGGCAGACAGTGGACGTCGCGCCCCACACCGCCAGAAACAACGCCCCTGTAGCCGTGATTGTGCCCGACCGCCGTGAAACCATGAACCAGTACCTCCCGGGAATATGCGCTTCCCTGTCGCACGCATCGCCCATATAATCAGCCGCATTCACTGTGTGACGAATATAACTGGGCCCGTGTGTTCCCGCAAGGTGGGCGGAGGTTTTTCGAGTATGAAGAGACACACCCTCCTGACGACAGCGTTGATCGTTCCGGCGATTTTCTCTATCGGCGTTTGCGCCGCAGTCGCCAAGACGATCGTCCTTCGAAGCGGCCAGCAGATCCGCGCCGACATCCTCCGCCAGGACGAACAGGCGGTCATCCTCGACCTGGGCTACGACGTGCTGCGGATTCCGCGGACCCAGATCCAGGCGATCCGCGAGGACAGCGCGACGCCGGAAAAACCCGCGGAGGAGAGCGGGGCCCAGCCGCAGATCCAGGGCCTCTACCGAACCGCTCGACCCACCAAGACCACTATCGAGCAGAATGTGACGCGGTTCGGCGAAGCCGTCGTCATGGTCAATACCCCCAGCGGCGGCGGCTCGGGATTCTTCATCAATCCCGACGGATACCTGATCACCAACTACCACGTCATCGCCCGCGAGACCCTCATCCGCACCACGGTCTTCCACCGCACCGAGAACGGGTTCGAGCAGAAGCGATACAGCAAGGTCAGAATCATCGCGATGAATCCATACGTCGATCTGGCGTTGCTCAAGATCGAGGACGCGAACCGCCCGTTCCAGCACGTGTTCCTGGGCGATATGAGCCGGGTCAACGTCGGCGAAACCGTGTTCGCGATCGGCAACCCGCTGGGCCTGAGCCGCACGGTCAGCCAGGGAATCGTCTCGACCACGAACCGCGACTTCGAAGGCCAGCTCTACATCCAGACCACCGCCGACATCAATCCCGGCAACTCCGGCGGCCCCCTGTTCAACCTGGCCGGCGAAGTGATCGGCGTCACCTCCATGGGCTACCTGTTCTACGGCGGGCTCAATTTCGCCATTCCCGCCAACACGGTGAAGGCGTTTATCGACAACTGGGACGCCTTCGCCTATCGCGAGGACAACCCCAACGCGGGCTTTCGCTATCTTCAGCCCGGCGGCCGCACGAACCGGCAAGCCCCTCCGACGGCCAGGGTGCCGAAACTATAGAAAACAGCAACAACAGGACATACTGATTCGAGAGGAGAACCATGCTGACGCGAGAAATTCGAAATCCGAAATCCGAAATCCGAAACAAATCCGAAGCGCGAAGCCCCAATGACCGAAACACTGTCGCCGGCCGCGGAGTCCGTTTTGGATCTTGGATTTGGAGCATTCGTGCTTGTTTCGGATTTCGAAATTCGAATTTCGGATTTCCCACCCTGTGCCTGACGCTCCTGGCCTTGTGCATGCCGGCCCGGGCCGACGTGCTCGAATCGGCCAGGATGCTGCCGGACGACATGATGGTCCTGGTGAGTGTCGAATCGGTCAACGGGCTGCGGGCCGCGATGGAGAAGACCTCCCTGTACAGCCTGTACAAAGACCCGTCGATGCAACCCTTCGTGACCGAAACTGAGAAGAAGATACGCGAGGTGATCGATATGCGTCTGAAGGATTTCTGGCAGAAGATGCAGATCGAGAATCCGCCCCAGCAGCTTCCGATCCCCGAGGGCCGTCTGGTTCTAGGCGTCTCCCTGGCCAAGCCCTCGACTGCAACGGACACAGGAAGACCGGGGGCAAACGGCCCGGCGTTCCGGTTCACAGTCCTGGCGGACATGGGCGGCCGGGCGGAGACGGCCCGAAAGACGATCCTCTCGCTGACCACCAGCGCGACCAACGCCGGCGCGGCGGTGTCGAAAAAGAGCGTGGGCGGATTGGAGCTCAACGTGATCACGCCGAAGGACTCCGGCGATCCGACTCTGTGCTACGGGATGAAGGACAACTGGCTCGTGCTGGTCGGCGATGCGACGAAAGAGCTTGCTTTTGCGGAGTCGGTGGTGCAGCGCATGGGCAGGAGCCTGCCGGGCAGCCTCTCCGACAAGGTCGGACTCAGGTCGGCCGCCAAGACCCTGGGCGAGTCGCAGCTTTTCGTCTTCGTGAACGCCGACGCGGTCCGATCGTTCGTCGCAGGCATGGCCCCCGACAAGGCTCAGGTCGATCGCGTGATTCAGGCCCTGGGTCTGAAGAACGTTACAGGTCTGTCGATGGCCGCTCAGATCGGCGGGCAGAGGAACCAGGAAGGGGTCTCCAGGATGCTCATTGGCATCGACGGCCCCAAGACCGGGATTCCCGCCCTGTTGGGCGACGCCTCGGGACCGCTGAAACTCAACGCCCGCCTGTTGCCACGCGATGCGGTGGGATTCCTTTGCGCGAACTATGAACCGACCAGGATCTTCGACGCCGCCAATAAGATCGTACAAGGCGTCGCCTATATGGATCTCAACATGATCGCGCAGATGGGCATGGCCGCCACCGCCGGCGAGGGCGGTCAGCCTGCGGTGCAGCTCCGTGACGACGTCCTGGCCCAGATGGGCGCGCCGGTTCTGTTCACCTGGCAGATGGAGAAACCCTACACGTTCGCCAGCGAAACGAAGTTCCTCATCGGTCTGTCGGTCAAGGACGCAACGAGGCTCGATGGAGCCGTCGGAAGGATCCATCAGGCGTTCCTGGGAGGCCAGCCGGAATCCCGGCGCGAGATGCTCAATCACACGTTGTACCTGCTGCCCTCGGGCCCGTCCGACATGGATTTTGAGGATGAGGATGAAGAGGACACAGACAACCCCGCCATCGCCGCTGCCCAGGCGAAGGAAGAAGCGATGGCCCTCTCCGTCGCAGGCGACACCCTGGTCTTCGGCCAGGTGGACGAGGTCGAGCAGGCCATCCGCAATCAGCAGAAAGAGCCGCAGGATTCGCTCCTGAACGACCCGATGTTCCGCTATGCGAAGGACTCGCTGCCCTCCCAGGCCTGCCTGTTCGCCTATCAAAACAACCGGCTCAACAGCGAGATCACCTGGGCCGCGCTGAAGCAGTTGGGCAAGGACCTCGCCAAACAGGATGCCTCGGATGACCAGGACGGGTCCTGGAACCCGATGCTGATGGCGTTGCAGAAGATCAAGGCGTACGTGGATTTGAACAAACTGCCGGAGTTCAAGGCGGTGGAGAAGTACTGGGGCGCGACCGTCGGCTATATGCAAAGCCGACCCGAGGGCCTCTACTGGGAGAGCGTCACCCTCCGTCCGCCGCAACAGTGATATAAATACCAGATGCAGGAACGCTTTTCGTGAGGACACGCATATGAAACGAGCAACCTACCCTGCGGCGGTGTGCCTGACCGCGATGTTCGTCCTGGCCCAGTTGCCGATCGAACGAGTGTGTATGGCGGAAACCAAGGAACAGCGCGACGCCCGGATGGACTGGTGGCGCCAGGCCCGCTTCGGCATGTTCGTGCATTGGGGCCTGTACTCGGGTCTGGCCGGGACGTGGAAGGACAAGCCCGTCGGCACTCGGGGCGGGATGGAGTGGATTCAGCAGCGAGTCGGTGCCGACACCTACGAGTACGCGCACGAGGCAGTGCCTCGATTCCACCCCAAGGAGGGCTTCGCGACGGAATGGGCGAAGCTCGCACGCGAGGCCGGCTGCAAGTACGTGGTCTTCACGACCAAGCACCACGACGGCTTCTGCCTGTTCGACTCGCAGTACACCACCTACGACGCAAAGGACCTTGTCGGCCGCGACCTGTGTCGCGAGATCACCGACGCCATCCGCGCCGAGGGGATGAAGGTGGGCTTCTATCATTCGGTGATCGACTGGCATCATCCGCAGTACGACTACGACAAGGCCCACCGCCTGCCGCATCCGCTTCGCGGAAAGCCCTCCCCGAACGGACCCCGCAACCACGACATCTACGTGGACTACCTGCACCACCAGGCCCAGGAACTCTTCTCCAACTACGGGACGCTCGACGTGATCTGGTGGGACTACTCCAAAGAAGGCAACGAAGGCCCCTTCTGGCGGGCCGAGCAGCTCATGGCCATGGCCCGCAAGCTCCAGCCCGCGATCATTTCGAACAATCGGCTCTACCACATCCCCGACATCGAGAAGGAAGATTCCTCCGGACGGCTCAAGACATGGAAGCCTGAGCACGGCGACTTCACGACGCCCGAACAAACGATCCCCGCCACCGGCATTCCCGGCGTCGACTGGGAGGTCTGCATGACGATGAACACCACGTGGGGCTACTCCGAGCACGACGACGCCTGGAAGCCCACGCAGACGCTCATCCGCAACCTCGTGGACATCGTCTCCAAAGGCGGCAACTACCTGCTGAACATCGGTCCCAAAGGCGACGGCTCGATCCCCGAACAGAGCATCACATCCATGCGGGAGATCGGCAAGTGGATGGCGACCAACGGCGAAGCGATCTACGGCACAACCGCCAGCCCGTTCGACAAGCCCACCTGGGGCCGCTACACCGCCAAGCCCGGCCGGCTCTACGCCCACGTCTTCGACTGGCCTCAGGACGGCGTTTTGAAGATCCCCGCGTCAGATCGCAAGATCGCTCGTGTCTACCTGCTGGCCGACTCTGATGAGAAACCGCTGAAAACGGAGGCCGGCTCGGACGCGGTGACGATCTGCGTGCCCGCGCAAGCCCCCGACGCGAACGTCTCGGTCATCGCGGTGGAATACGTGACCCCATGATTACGGAGAAACGATCTCGAACGGAATAGCGGGCAGCATGGCAACCGGGGCGCCAGGCCGGTTGGCCGGGGTATTGTCTTTGCTCGCGGCGGGTCTCGAAGTGAAGGTGCCGATGATCAGGTTCCCCTTCAGGCCGGGCTTGACCTTCTCGCCGTCGCACCGCAGCAGGATCTCCGCGACATCGCGCGACGACGTCACCTTCTCGACGGCGATTCCCTCGGGTGGGTCGTTCACCTCAAGCTGCATCGCCCCGGCGAACGACCGCGAGGGCGCCGCGACCCGAACCGTGGCGGCGCCTCCGGTCGGGATTCTGAGGGGGAGGTCGCCCAGGAGGGTCACCGCGCCCCTGGCCATCTTCTGGCCCGACACGGCCACCCTGAGTTCCTGTGCGGGGACGAGGTGCCGATAGAAGAAGGCCTGCATCCTGTCGTCGGCGGGCACGACCGGTCGAACGACCTCCCGACCCTCGATGGTGGCGCGGCCCTCCAAAGACAAGCAGATCGGTTCCGAAGTGGGGGTTGCCGGCGCGGTCAGTGTCACCTGTACCCTGTCCGGGCCCGCGGGGACCCAACCACTGAGCGAGAACCCGCTCGGCGCGTCTCTCAGAGCCAGCGAGATATCGCCCTGAAAACCATCCTTACGAAGGGCGTACACGGTCAACGGGACGGTGGTTCCACCGCGGAGATTGACGCTGGATGGAACGATGCGCAGCTCGAAGTCCGGCCGGGGCGGGCTCACGCGGAGGCGATACCCATACTCGGAGCCCCCTTTGTTCTGTGCATCGCCCAGATGGAGATAGTACATTCCGTCCGCAGGCAACACCAGATGCACGAGAGAATCCGCATGATGCGTCGCCAAGCCATCTCCCTTGTCCTCCCGATCGTCGTTGAACGCCAGTTGCCGACCCGCGACATCGGTCAATCGGAGGACAGAATCCAGCGGCGAACCCAATCGGCGGGCCAGAACCTCCGCGACGATCTCGCTGCCGGCCCGGCCTTCGAAGCAGAACACGTCGCGGTCGCCGCTTTGCTGGATGCGTCCGTTGACGATCACGCCCGGCACAAGTTTCTGCGCCGTGGCCGGCGAATCGTTCGACTCCCGCTCCAGACATTCGGCCAGCGTATCCACCGCGAAGCAAGGTGAATTGACGACGGACGATGCGTGGTCCATCAGGTCGGCGATCCCGCCTCCTCCGTCCCTTTTCTCGCACTCTTTCACCCTCGTTCCCGTCGGAAGGTTCCAGCCTTCCAAGTCGACTGTCACTCGTTGTCCGGCGGTCCCCCCCAACGGGAAGACGCTCGTCACGAACGGCAACTCGCCTATCGTGATGCGGTAGACGAAATCCTCCCGGCCGCGATAGATGGAGTCCCGAATCTCGACCACGTACTCGCCCTCGGCGGGGACCTCGTAGAGCAGAACCGGGTCCGGGCTGAATCGGTAATCGTCCGCATACGCAACTTCTCTGCCCTGGGCGTCGTACAACGTCAGAACCGCTTGAAACCAGCCAGGAACCGCGTCCGCCAGATAGGGAATCAACTGGCGGGCGCAGGCGGCAACGACGAGTTTCTGTCCCTTTCTGGCCGCAAAACGATATCGGTCCACGTCGCCCGGCAGGATCTGGCCGTTGAGGACCGCCGGCAGTGAGACCCGCATCTCCGTCTGGACGATTCTTCCCGTCCTTACCCCGGTTCGGGCCATGCCTGCCGCTTCGTTCTTCGGTTCGCTTTCAACCACCTCCGGCAACCGGCCCACATGGAAAGCAAGAGGACTTGATAGGCCGGCAGCCGTCATGAACCTCATTTCGCGTACGCCCGGCTGGGCCTCCGGCGACAGAGTGATCGAGAGCGTGACCGTCTCGGAAATGGTCGGATTGGCTTGCCGGTTGGGGGCACGTTCGGCCAGCGTCTTTCGGATCTCCGCCAGCATTCGCTCGTCCTCGGCCGTCCACGGCGGGAACTGGGACGCGTCGCCCTGAGCGCCTTTGGTCGCGGCGGCTTTCCTCTCCTGCAACTGGCCGGCCTGTTCCCGCAGCGCGTTAAACTCCTTCTGCGTGAGCGGTTTGACGTGCCCGACCGTCACGGCTTGAACGCCGTGGCCGGAAAAGAACGCCCGGCCGGCGGCATCGAGGTATTGCCCGCCGACAACGACCTGAAACGTATCACCCGCTCGGCCTCCGGCGGGACAGACATAGCCGATGCGAGGACTGTTCTGTGCGACGGAGACGGACGTAACCGCCAGGCCCACAATCCACTGTGCAACGACTACTCGCTTGCACGAATCCATGAAACGCCCTCTCTATAGGATTTCCGTCAGTCGTCCGCTTCCCGGAGGCAATACGGGAATCGCCAGGCCCTGCGGGTGAGGCAGTTTGGCGGCCGGATCAATGCCGAGCAGCTCGTATATGCCGGCAATCAGGTCCACCGGATGCACGGGCCGGTCCTTCACCTCCTCGCCCTTGGCATCCGTGGCCCCGACCACACGGCCGCCTTTGAATCCGCCACCGGCGACGACGACCGAGAAGACCTTGCCGAAGTGGTTTCGGCCACCGTTCCAGGGCGGTTCCCACTGGACCCGAGGGGTCCGGCCGAACTCGCCGCTCCACCAGACGATCGTGCTATCCAGCAGACCGCGGTCCGAGAGGTCTTGCAGCAAGGTTGCCATGCCGCGGTCCATTTCCGGAAGTTTGCGTCGCATGATCTGGAAATGCTGCTTGTGTGTGTCCCAGCCCTTGTAGTTGATCGTGACGTAGGGAACGCCTCGCTCGACCAGTCTTCGCGCCATCAGACAGGATTGCCCGAACGTGTTGCGGCCATATTGCTCCCGCAGTTCGTCCTTTTCCTCCGCCAGATCGAAGACCTTGGCCCCTTCGCCGAGGATAAGATCGTAGGCCTGGTCCTCGCAGCGTTCGTGGGCCGCCAGTTGTGGATCGTTCCCCATCGCGCGACCCAACGTGTTCAACCGGTTCAGCAACTCCCGACGGTTCCGCTGTCTCTGCTGGGAAATCCCTTGCGCGACGATGCCTTCCACGACAAAGGGGGTCCTCGCAGGGTCGCCGCCGGTGGCGAAAGGTTTGTAGCGTGAGCCTAGAAATCCCGCCTCGGAGAAGCGTCCCTGCAAATCGGTCAGCACAATGTACGGCGGAATCAGACCGCTGTACCCCCCGTCATACCCTTTGAACAGCGAGACCACGGCCCCGACGCAAGGGTAGACTTGGCCGTCGCCCGGCATCCGGCCGGTCTGGACCCTGTAGGAGGCGGTTTCATGGGCGTTCACCCCGTGCGTCATGCTGCGAATAATCGCGTACTTGTCCGCCTGCTTGGCCAGCAGGGGCAGCAGTTCGCCGATGACGATGCCTTCCACGTTCGTGGGGATGGGCTTGTTCAGCGGGCCGGTGTAGTCGTTGCCCGCCTCGGGCTTGGGATCGAACGTATCCAGGTGGGCCGGCCCGCCCCACATCCAGATCTGGATGACGGCCTTGGCCCGGGCGGGCTTGCGGGTCACCGGCGCGCCGCGGCCGCAGCGTCCTCCCACCATCAGGCCGGCGACGCCGACAAGCCCGAGACGCATCGCGTCACGTCGGGAAAGCGAGATGTTCATGGGCGGATCCACTTTCAATGTCGATACAAGAACTCGGGACTGTTGATCAAGGCCCAGGCCAGATCGATCGTCGCCTCGCGGTTTCCTCCTGTATCGGTCTTGGGGTACGCGGCCACGATCTTCAACTCTTCCTCCGTCGGAAAACGCGAGAGGATCGTCAAGTACAGAGTATCGACGACCTCCCGTGGCTTGGCCCTGGAACGCAGCAGATTCTGCATCGCGGGCCCCTGCTCAATCTTCCGCTGGATATGGCTGGAGTTCAGCAGGTGCAACCGCTGGTCCGCTGTCGGACGATTGTTCCGCTCCGACTCCAGACCGGTGTCCCGTGGCGAACGGCCGAACATTTCCAGGAAGGAACTCGTGATGCTGCCGTCGGCCAGGCAAACCGACCGATGACCCTCGGGAATGAACGTGAACGGCTCGGGAATGGCGCTGGAGTATCTCTCCGTCGTGCCCGTGATCTGGTTCAGCGCGTCGATCAGTACCTCCGCCTCAAGCCGGCGCAAGGGATAAGCTGCGAAGTTCGCTTCCGCGTCGGGACGATCCGTCCGGCGAATGCAGGAGAGCTGGTACGTCTGCGAGTTCAGAATCAGCCGATACAGGTGCTTGAGGTCGTAGTGGGCTTCGATCAGTTCCCTCTCGAGAAAGGCCAGGAGTTGCGGATTGCTCGGTGGATTGTCCGGGCGGACATCGTCGGGCTCGTGGATGATCCCCCGGCCCAGCAGCCAGGACCAGAGACGATTGACCGCGTTGCGGGCAAACCACGGGTTGTTGGCGTCGAGCAACCAGTCGGCGAAAACCTCACGCGGGTCGCGGTCCAAGGTCAGTCGCACCGAGGTTCCGTCCGGGAGGACCGCAGTCTCCGTCACAGGCCTGTTCGGATCGAACAACACAATCTCCTCTTTCCATTCACCCGTCGGTTTGTAGCCGATCCGTGAGAAGAAGACCGCCATCTGCGTCCACTGTTCGTCCGACCAACTTTCCGCCCGCACGCCCATGAATGTCAACGCCACCGCCTGGGCCAGGGCCCTGGGCTCCTTGCTCTGGACCGCACGGTAGAAGTTGACCTGCGGCACACGGAAGTTGCTTCCGCTGGCGGTCAACATCTCGCGGACGAACCGGTCGTAGGGTTTGTTCTCGCAAATGGATGTCCGGATCCAACGGTGATACCCCTGGACCGCGTTGGGCCACAGGTTGATCGGAAATTCCGATTTGACCCGCAGGATGTCGCTCCACTTCATCGCCCAGTAGTCGGCGAACTCCCCCCGCTCCAACACCCGGTCGATCAGGATCTGACGTTTGTTTGGACTGCGATCCTCGAGAAACGATCGCGCCTCCTGGGCGGTGGGCAGCGTGCCGATTGCATCGAGGTACACCCGGCGGACGAATACCGCGTCCGAACAAGGATTGGCCGGCTGAATGCCCAACTGTTCCAGCCTGCCGAAAACCAGGTCATCGATCCGGTTTCGTGGCATGGGGGCCTCGAGGCCTTCGAACGCAGTCAGGGCAATCGCCCCTGGGGCCGCCAGAACAACCAAAGCCGCAATCAGCAACATTCTCATCACGATCCACACTTCCAGCACAGTCAGGCATCCCGACCGACAGGTTTTCGTTCTCGTAGCAAGACGCTCCATCCCACCCCCAGAATTGCGAAAAAAGGGATCTCGATCAGACCGGTTGAACGACGATGGCCTTGTGGGGTCTTGTCGGACAGGCTGCCTCGCACGCGCCGCAGCCGTTGCATTTCTGGGGATCGATCCGCACTTGGAGCGAGTATGTCGTCTCCGAGAACACGTACCGGATCGCGCCGTAGGGGCACCAACGGGCGCACGCCGAGCATTCCCGATCGTCGCTCAGCAGGCACAGTTCCGCATCCACCCGCGGTCGGCCGATCCTCGCCTCCCACTTGTTCTCGATACGCAGAGGCAGGATCGCCCCGCTGGGACAGACCTCGGTACATCGCGTGCAATCCTCCCGGCAGTAGCCTTTTTTGAAACTCAGGACGGGCGTCAACAAACTCGCCAAGCCGTGGCCTCCTCGATCTCGCTCGATGATTCCGGTCGGGCAGGCCCGCACGCAGTTGCCGCATCGGGTGCACAGGCCTGAAAACTGCGTTCCCGTTCGAGCATTCGGCGGGCGAAGCGGCTGCGGATCACTCTTGGGAACCAGACCGAGGACCCTCGCCGATCCCGCACCGACTGCCGCGCCCAGGACGACACGTCTGGAAAGACCGGCGTTGCTATTGACGTCGTGTTGGCGACCAACCCAGGAACGAACCGATGTGAAGGCTGCGTGCAGCAGATCCCCAGACGCACCCAGTGGGCACACGCGTCGGCACCAGGCGTCGGGCCAAACGACCGTCAGGGCGACAACCACGAGGAATCCGCCGCCGGCAAAGAGCGCCAAGGGGTCCAGCCACAGCATCAGCGGATACCCCAGGCACGCGCCTCCCAGGGTCAACAGGACGATCCATCGCCCCAGCGAAGGCCAGCGACTGAGCCTGCGTTTCAAACGGTGTCCCACCCCGCTTGCGCATTCCAAGCACAATCCCATCGGGCAGACCCACCGGCAGAAAATCCGATGCTTCGCCATCGCTACGATACCAACCAGGACGCCAAGCCACGCCAGTGTGGGGAAGCTCCTTGTGGCGATTACCGAACAGATCGCGACGAAGGGACTGAGCGACAAAACCCAGGGGGACACAAGAAACCACAGCGTCGCTACGGCCGCCAGAAGGCAGAGAATGCGAACCGACAACCGAACGTGGTTTCGCTTCAGGCCGGGCAGAATCTCGGACACTCTGTGCTCCATCAACCCAGATAGGCCCCCTGCTCCATGAGGATCTTCTGAACCTTGGCGACGTCCACGTCGCGAGGCCGGCGACCCTCCTGCACGGCCATCGCGGCCGCTGCTCCGGCGGCATGGCCGGTCACGAAGCAATTCGGGATCAGACGGACCAGGTCCGCCATGCGGATCTCGGCGCAGATGCACCGTCCCGCGGCCAGGACGTTGTCGATCTTCGTCGGCACCAGGGCGCCGTAGGGAATCTGCCACGGGCCGTGATCGCCGTTCTCGGAACCGCCGACCCCGACGACATCGGGGAACTTCGTTTCGGCCTTGAGGTCGTCGAACTTCACGGCTGCGAGCCCGTGGAGGACCCGCGTGATCCGCACGCCAAGCTGCGGTGCAGTCTCCATCAGGTACACCTTCTCATAGCCCGGCATTCGGCGGGTCTTCTGGATATGCGACCAGATGTACTTGCGGTGATTCAGCTCCATCCGCGTCAGCGTCGCCACGTCCAATCCGTCCGCCTCCGGCCCGCGGAGATTCACCCAGTTCACCCCCGGCACCGGCGTGGGCGCTCCGATCCGCTTGGGCGCCGGAGAATCGCCTGCCTTGCTCGAATCGACCCGGTCGAGGTTCCCGACGCGGTAGACCAGCCCGACGTTGTGCGAGCGATGCTCGAACTCGGCGCCCGCGGAGGCGAAGATGTCGCCGTCGCCGGTGGCGTCGACGACCACTTTGGCCAAGATGGCCTGCCGGCCCGACTTGCTCTCGAACACCACGCCCTGCACTGCATCGCCGTTGACGATCGCTTCGACTCCCCAGCAGTGCAGGAAGATATTGACGCCCGCCTCCTCGATCATCTCGACCATGACGTACTTGACCGCCTCGGCATCGACCGTGGGGTTGACGCCGGGCTTGCGGTCGATGATCGCGCCGTCGAGCTTGTCCAGCCGTTGCAGGATCTCCTCGCCGATCCCCTGGCAGACCTGCTTTCCCCCTTGGACGATGTGCCCGAGCACCAGCAGAACCAATCCTCCCGTCCAGAGACCGCCCAAGTGGCCATAGCGTTCCACGAGCGTGACCTTGGCGCCGGCGCGTTTGGCCGCAATGGCCGCCACGACACCCGCCGGGCCGCCTCCGACCACGAGAACATCGGTCGTGTCCAGGATCGCCAGCTCGCGCCGCGGCTCGATTACCTTGCCGTCCGCGAAGGAGGCATTCACCCGGCCGGACTCGACCTTGTGGCTCGCGATGACGGAACTCTGGAACCCGGAGGATTCGCCCACGCTCTGGGCCCGCGACCGCGACGCAGTCAAACCCGTCGCCAATCCCGAAAGACCAAGCACCCTCAGACAATCACGCCGATTCATCGAATGATCCATAGATTGACTCCTCATCTACCTCCTGGATTCTCGTGATCAGGGACCCGAGCCCGACTCGGGTTCTCCAGCATCATATCGCAGAACGCCCCGCCGGGCAAACCCGACCCCAAATCGGCTGTCCCCTCGCACGGCGTCTTGTCGGAAGCGATCTATGCTGGTATAGTAGCGGATTCATGTTTGCGCGATCCACTTCATCAAAAGGGTTACTCTGAATGAGCAATGGTGCAGAAAAGATCATCTACTCGATGATGCGTGTCAGCAAGGCCTACGGCAACAACAAAGTCGTGCTCAAAGACATCTCGCTTTCGTACTTCTACGGCGCCAAGATCGGCGTGCTGGGCCTCAACGGCTCGGGAAAAAGCACTCTGCTTCGTATCATGGCCGGCGTGGACAAGGAGTTCAACGGCGAGGCGGTCCTCTCGCCGGGATACAGCCTGGGTTACCTCGAACAGGAACCCCAGCTCGATCCGAACCAGACGGTTAGAGCGGTCGTGGAAGAGGGTCTGCATGCCATCGTGAGTCTGGTCAAGGAGTACAACCAGATCAGCGACAAGTTCTCCGAGCCGATGTCCGACGAGCAGATGAACCAGCTTCTGGAGCGACAAGGTCAGTTGCAGGAACAGATCGACCACTTGGACGCCTGGGACATCGACTCGCGTCTGGAGATGGCGATGGACGCGCTGCGTTGCCCGCCGGGCGAGACGCCGATCCGCGTCCTCTCCGGCGGCGAGAAACGCCGGGTGGCCCTGTGCCGGCTCCTGCTCCAGAAACCCGACATCCTGTTGCTGGACGAGCCGACGAACCACCTCGACGCCGAGACCATCGCCTGGCTCGAACGGCATCTCCAACAGTACGCCGGCACGGTGATCGCGGTCACGCACGACCGCTACTTCCTCGACAACGTCGCCGGCTGGATCCTGGAGCTCGACCGCGGACACGGCATCCCCTGGAAAGGCAACTATTCGTCCTGGCTGGCCCAGAAGCAATTGCGCCTGCAACAGGAAGCCAAGGCCCAAACCGAGCGTCAGAAGACGCTGCAACGCGAGTTGGAGTGGATTCACATGTCGCCCAAGGGGCGTCAAGCCAAGGGCAAAGCCCGCATCAACGCCTATGAAGCCCTGCTCAACGAAGAGGTGGAAAAACAGGATAAAGACCTGGAAATCTACATTCCGCCGGGGCCACGATTGGGCAATCTGGTCATCAAAGCCCAGAACCTCACCAAGACCTACGGCGACCGCGTCCTCTTCGAAAACCTGTCGTTCGACCTGCCGGCCGGCGGCATCGTGGGCGTCATCGGTCCCAACGGCGCCGGCAAGACCACGCTGTTCCGCCTCATCACCGGCCAAGAGAAACCCGACTGCGGCTCCCTCACCCTCGGCGACACCGTTCGCCTGGCGTACGTGGACCAGGACCGTGCCAGTCTGGACCCGAAAAAGACCATCTGGGAAGTGATCTCCGGCGGTCGGGACACGATCCGCCTGGGCAAGCTCGAAGTCAACTCGCGGGCCTACGTCGCGAGGTTCAATTTCAGCGGCACGGACCAGCAAAAGAGCGTGGCGAATCTCTCCGGGGGCGAGCGCAACCGCGTCCACCTGGCCTGCCTCCTGAAGGAGGGGGCCAATGTCCTGCTGCTGGACGAGCCGACCAACGACCTGGACGTCAACACGATGCGGGCGTTGGAAGAAGCCCTCGAGCGGTTCGGTGGCTGCGCCGTGGTGATCAGCCACGATCGATGGTTCCTCGACCGTATCGCCACGCATATCCTGGCGTTCGAAGGCGACAGTCAGGTCCGTTGGTTCGAGGGCAACTACTCCGACTACGAAGCCGACCGCAAACGCCGTCTGGGCAAGGAGGCCGACGCGCCCCATCGCATCAAGTACCGACATCTGGTGCGGTAAAACTGCGGGAAAATCGCTCGGGTCGCTGAAAAACATCGGGTTTTCCCGATATTTTCGTATTCTTGCTTGACAAGGGCCTTGGAAAACCTTATGGAAAGGCTGGATTTCGGCATCAAAGTAGCCGATACCCATCGTTTTTCAAAATCATTTTCATGGTGTTGTCACAGCAAGGAGGCCATGGGGTATGGCGCAGAAAAAGGCAGACAAAGCAAGCAAACCGATGAGCAAGAGCGAGGTCGTGGCGGGAATCGCCGAGGCGACGGGTCTGACCAAGAAGCAGGTCAACTCGGTGTTCGAAGCCATGGCCAGCCAGATTGGCAAGAGCCTCAGCAGCCGTGGCCCCGGCGCCTACACGGTCCCCGGCCTCATGAAGCTGATCGTCGTGCGCAAGCCCGCCGTGAAGGCTCACAAGGGCATCAACCCCTTCACCGGCCAAGAGACCATGTTCAAGGCCAAACCGGCCCGGAACGTCGTCAAGATCCGCCCCCTCAAGAACCTCAAGGACATGGTCTAAGGCCTCGTCCCCACGCCCAGGCATAAACAGGCCCTCGTCCGGTCGCCCCGAACGCGGGCCTGTTTCATTTCCGCACTGCCTGACGTCTCGCCGACGACGCTCCTTCACAACCCTCCAACAGGATCGACAAGGATCGCGTAATCGAAACCGACCTTGACCGATTGCGGCGTATCCGTGGCCACGACCAATCCTGCCTTCGTCGCCTTGCAGCGGACGGGCAGGGCCACCGAGTGCCTGGACACCCACACGTCGTCGACCCGCTGTTCGAAGAACAACGCATCGCCTGTGCGCCGAATGCGAATCTCCGCATCCGACACGTTCCAAGGCGTGGTCTTCAGCAGGCTCGCAGCTCCGGAGGCGGCGACCCGACGAACCGTCAGCGACGTGCCGTCCTCGATCCCGAAGAAATACCGCACAGGAGCGTTGGACTCGAGCGTCTCGGCCAGCACGCCGGTCGTGTAGTCGCCGAACACTTGCCCTTTCAAGACCACCCTGGACAGAAACGCCCAGTCCGTCGTGGACGGGACCTCGCGCCAGATCAAAGGATACGCAGGCGACGACGACGGTGGGAACGCGCGATCCGACCACACCTGCAGAATCAGGCTGCCGGGGATTTCCGAAAGCGAATAGTAAGGACCGGTGGTGTAGTTCGGACGAAGGATCACGTTCTCCAGGTTCCAGAATGGATCCAGTCGCGAGGAATCAAACGTACTGAGACCTTGGGGGCCGTAAACCACGGCTTGCCGTTCGATCGTGGCCGAAGCCCCGGCGGCGTCCACGCCGACCACCGCGATCTTGTAAAGACCCGGACGCGGGAAGACCGCGACCGCCGCGGTCTCGCCGATCGTCTCCATCGCCGCATCCGTCGGCGTCACCGACCAGGAGTACGTCACAGGCGTTCCGTCGGGAGAATTGCTTTCGGAGACATCCATCGTGAGCGGCTCGAGCACAGGAACCTGCCAGGACGGCGGATCGGCTTGGATCGCCATCTCAGGCTTGCTCTCGCCCATCCTCCGCACGGAAACCGGGAACTGGTGGAGGATCGCGCCGAACTCGTCCACGCCGTTGACCATCAGCTCGTTGAGCCCGCTACGGACCGCGATGCCCGTCAGAGACCAGTTGCTTTCATCGAGCCAGGCGAACCGACCCTCGGGATGTCCGTCCACCTGGACCTGGAAGACCCGCAAGGGAGCGGTCCCGACCAGATCGATCGTACCGGTAGTGGTCACGAGAACCGATCGGCCGCCCAGGACGACTCCGAACGAGGCATTGCGATTGGCGCCGAGCAGGTTGAACGCCGGGCCTTGGCGATTGGCGAACCAGTTGGCGTACGAGTAATTGAACGGGAACTGGGTGCTGGCGTTTTCCTCCATTTGGAGCCAGGCGTAGATCCTCCCGGCGTTGAGCGTGTAGTTCTCCAGAAGCCTGACCAGGTAATGCTTGAACAGCCGCATGTTGTAGGGCTTCTCAAGATAGGGTCGGAATCCCGGCATGCCGTTGTAGAATGATGCGTTCGGGTTGTCGAACGACCGCTTCATGTCCCACGGGAAGAACATGAACCGCCCATCGGTGGGCCGACGATAGAAATAGCAGTTCTTGCCGCGGTCCAGCGAGAAGAAATCCCAGGCGTGGATGTAGCCGGCCACCGCGCAGGCCTTCATGAGGGCCACGGGATCGACCAGCCGTTCGATCTCCGCCTGTGTATAGTTGCCGCCGTAGACCTTCTTGAAGAAACTGATCAGGGCGCTGTAGTCGTACTCATTCTCGCGAGTGCGCTTCATCCACTCGCTGTGGTAGCGACCGGGGTTGTCCGTGCCCTTGTAGCTCCAGTCGGCATTGCGATTCTGTCGGTTCCAATTGTCCTGGAACCACCACTCGTCGTCGATCTTGTAGAGTTCGCCGTCGCTGCCGTTCTCGTAAGAACGGTTGAGGAAGTCGTTGCCGACGACCTCGACCTCTTCGCGAACCGAGCTGTTGCCGCTGTTGACTTTCACGAGGATGAACTCGTTCTCGGGCGTCGGATTGCCGAGCAGGTACAGCCAGTATCGGACGATCCGGTCGTGGCTCCACCAGCCCACGTCGTAATTGCGGTACAGGAGGGTGCCTTTGCCGCGGAAAGAATTGTCGTCGGGGAACTTGAACTTGGCTCGGTCGAGGCCACCACCTCGAGTCCAGGGACTGCCGGCCGGTCGAATCTCGCAACCGTAGATGACGTCCGTCTCGTTGACGACGATCGTCGCGTTGAAGTAGTGGTTGGACAGACGCGGGAAGGCATAGCCGTAGAGGGAAGACATGCCGTCGCCGCCGGAGATGTCCTGCAGATCCGCTGTCGAAACGATAAATCGCATCCGACGCAGATCGCTCGGGTTGGTGGTCGTATCGACGACGTACATGGCCGGACGGGCGGCGCCGTCTCTGGGTTGCAGGCACGTCAACCCATTCGGCAGCACCGCCTGGACGTAGAATTGCACGATCTGTCCCTGTTGGCCGTACTCCGTCAGTTGCGCGGTGTAGACGCCGTCGCCGGCTTTTTCGTCGCCGCCGGAGACGCCGTCGTCGTACATGGGCTTGGTGGCCCATGGGGCGTTGCCGGAGCTGTTGTCCAGACGGTGACACAGCAAGACTTGCGGCGAAAGACCGCCGGAATAAATGCGGGCGGTCACCCGCACCGCCTGTCCGCGAGCGGGAACCACCGGGTCGTGCCGGAGATCGTCCACCTGGGGAGCCGGCTCGGGCACGTAGCAGGAATTCGGAGCCCCTGGAGTCCCGATATTCGACGGCACCGGCAAGGAAATGCTCGTGGCGATGCTGTGGTCCCAGGTCTGGGCGATCACGCGGGACAGGCCCGAGACCCAACGAGCGTCGAAGCTGATCTCGTACGTCTGGCCCGATTGCATCGCGGTGACGTCGATCTCGACGCGGTTGGGCCGGTTGTCGCCGTGGCCGTCGGAGATCAGGTGAAGTTCGTCGCCGGACAGGTAGCTCGCGTAGTGGGTACCCTGGGCGAGCCAGCCGCTGTCGCTGCGACCGTCGGTGGACATCCGGTTTCCGTTGACGATCAGGTTGGGTCCGGCGCCGTTGAGCCGGACCTGAATGTTCTTCAGAATGACGTGACTGTCACCCACCAGGTGCAGATGGAGTTCCTTGTAGTCGGTCGGCGAGCCCAGCGTATTCAGTTGGCGAAAGACATCGGAGTACCGGTACCGCTCGAAGGACGTCTTGCCCGATTCGTCGCTGGCCCGCCAGGCGGAGGATCGACTGTTGTCCATCCAGGGGTTGCACAGTTCCAGACTGGAGCCGCCGCCGTCGGCCAAGACGGGCCAGTTACCGCCAGTAAGATAATCGACCTCGTCGGCCAAGTTGCCCCACTGATCCACCAGACGAAGGACCTCGCCGCGGTTGCTCAGACGACCGTCGAAGTCGCCCACGACCGGGACGGGTCCGTAGGTGGCCCGAATCCAGGCCGCGTCGGCTGCCACCACCAGGTAGCCTTTCGACGGGATGATCGTACCTTCGGGAATCGTGAACTTGATCCCATCGACGAAACGCCAACCCGACACGTCGACCGCCGAGGCGCCGCGGTTATAGAGTTCCACGTATTCACCCGAGGGCTCATCGGACGGTGTATGGTACATGATCTCGTTGATCACGACGTCCGTGTTCCTGACCGGGTCGTTGGCCGCGTCGCGAGTGCTCTGGGCCGAAGCATACCACTCGTTCGACCCTTCGGGGAATACCTGGAGACTGTCCCCCAACAGAGGCCGTTCGAGGACCCTCGCCGACAGCACGCCGCCAGCCGAATTGGCCAGGAATAGTGCGATCTGCCCATCGGAGACCGAAAAGGCCACGTCCCGGCTGACGCGACCACGAGCCGCGATGAAACCGCTCAGCGGCACCTTGTTCGACAGATCCGCCTTGGACGCCAGGAAAAGGCCGTCCAGGGAAATCGTCTCGTCGCTGCTGTTGTACAGTTCCACCCAATCCACGGTCCGCGTGCCGACGAAATGGACTTCATTGAGGTGGATCTGCAGCGCGATCGCGCTTTGGCTGACGTTCGGCATGCCTGGCGTGGGCTCGGTGAAAAGGAACCACGAGTCGCCGCCGGTGGGCTTTCGGCCCAGAGACCGTCCGTCCAACGGCATCTCGCAACTGATGAGATTGACAATCGTCGAACCGTCCGGCGCGACCAGGCACAATCTCAATGGGCTGGTCACAGCCAAACCCGCTTCCGTGAAACCGACGGTGGCGAGCCCCCCGGCGGGAATCACAATGTCGCCGCTGAACCGGTACTTTCGGAGATTGGTCGGATTGTCCGTCAGGTAGTGGTCGCGGAGATTGATGGGGGCGGTCCCTGGATTGTGGATCTCGACGAACCCGATCCCAGCGGCTCCAGGCAGAACCTCGTTGATCAAGAGACTCGCCTGGCTTGGGGCCGAGATGTTCAGACGCATCCCGAACACCACGTCGGAACTGGTCGTGTTCACCTGATGCACCTCGACCGCCAGGACGTTCATGCCGTTGACGAGCGCCGACCCATCGGTCGTGATCACCGCCAGCTCTTCGACCGCGTCGCCCGTGGTCCGGTTCGCTGCTGTGGTGAACGTGACCGCGCCCGCAGCCATGCCCGACCGGCCCAGTTCCTGACCGTTGAGGTAATAGACCGCGCCGTCGTCGAGAATCTGATCGATCGTGATCGTCACGCCCTTGGTGGAGCCGGTGTAGAGGAACTTGGTGCGAAGATAGTATGTTAACTGCCGGGAATTAGCGAAGGGGGTGCGAATGCCTGGCGAAGGCAGACTGGCCGTCTCAAAGCCGAACAGGCCGGGGCCCTCCGGCCACGCGCTGTCGTCGAAGGCCGGCGATCGCCAGGCGGTCCCCAGGTCCACGTTCTTGTCGTTGTATTTCCAGACATCTCCATAATTCACGTAGGGAATTCCGGTGATCAGGTTCACCTCGGGACTGGCGACAGGGGTCTCCGCGGACTTGGGCTCCTCCGTTCCCGGCGTTCCGCCCAGGCGGCTGCTGACCGTCCAGTTGCGCCAATCATCGATCCTGCGGTCGGGATTCTTGAGCACCAGGGTATGACCCGCCCCGTCGGCGGCAGGAGACCACCGGCCCTTGTCTTTGTACTCCACCGTGCAAACGAGAACCCCGTTTTTGTCTCTCAGAGTGATCCGTTCGCCGCTGTTCTTGAGGTTGCCGGTCCAGGGACCGTACACGCGGACCGAAGGCGACAGGCCGTAAGCGGCCCTGAGCGTCGCCTCCTCCACCCCGCAGAGCAGAATTCGCTCAAAGGGTTTGAGGAAGGTCCGATCCACCGCGTCCAGAGCGAAGGAGGGAAATGTGTACTCCACGCCGTCGCAGAGCCGCCAGTCGGCGATGTCAAACGGGGTCGCGGTGTTGTTGTACACCTCGAGGTACTCAGGCAGATCACCTGGGGGATGATACATGATCTCGCTGAACACGACCTGCTCGGACCTCACGTCCGATATTCCAACCCCCAGCACCGCCATGAACACGGAAACCCAATACAGACCCTTCATCCTGGTCCTCCAACAAACCACCTGCGGGTGTGACCTTACGCGGCGTAATTCGATGAATGCGCCCTGGCCTCCGAGCAAGCCTGTCGTCCAACGTAGAGACGAATGACCGATACGAGAATATTCCCACAATCCATTATACCATCCGGGAAGAGGAAATGATCGGAAAAATACCCGATGGTCGGGCGGACCGGGCCACTTGTCGGATGAGGCGGGAACCCTTAGTCGCGGTCGTCCTCTTCCGCGAGATGCGCGATCACGGCCCACTGCGGATAGGGTTCGCGGGACCCCTTCATGGCGTGCCAGAGAATACGGTTGAGCACGTCTTCGGGGCAACGGTCGATCTGCTCCAGCGGAAGCTTCGCGGAAACGACCGCATTCTGGCGAAGGAGCGCATCGGAAATCTCCTTGGGATTCGGGTTCATCTGGTCCAACGGGACGTTCGTGGGCACCGCAACGTAGGGAGTGAAATCGGGCGTTTCGGTGAAGCAGTCGGTCATGGGCGTAGCGGTGGCATCCATCTGGTTCATCGGCGGCAAACCCAGGATCAGTTCGATGGTTCGGAGAATGCTCGTTGTGTTGTACTGAGTGCTCACGACCGCCTTTCGCCTGGTGTAGGGACTGACGACATAGCCGGTCGTGCGATAGCCGCTGACGTGGTCCCAGCCGGCCTGGGGGTCGTCCTCAATGGCGAAGATGCAGGTCTTGGCCCAGAACGAACTGCGGCTGATCGCCTCGACGATCTGCCCGAAGGCCAGGTCGTTGTCCGCCACCTGGGCGGCCGGCGTCGGGGCCCCGGCGCGGGTTCCGGAGGTGTGATCGTTCGGCAGGCAGATGATGACCAGATTCGGGAATTTGCCCGTCCGTTCGTATTCTCGCAACTCCTTGATGAACTGGGCGGCGCGGAACACGTCGGGAATATCCATGTCCCAGCCCACCGTCTGCATGTTCAGATAGGGTCGCAGCGATTCGATGGCAGGCCGACTGCTGATCTTGATCTGGTTCGTCTGGTCCACAAAGTCCCGGTAGTAGTCGAGAAACGTCGGTTTGCCCTTCTTGCCGGGCACGGCCCAGGAGGTCTCGGTGATCGCGAACTCGCCGTAGACGCGAAGCGACTTGCCCTTGGCGATCGCGTTGTCCCAAATGAATCCCGAGGGAGCGTACGCCAGCGCGTCGACGTCGCTGTCCTCCATGCCATCGGGATAACTGCGGGGGAATCCCGCGAACGACTTTTCCATGTAGTCGGTGGCGAACGCGGTGTCGGACCACTGATGGCCGTCGGCGCTGAGGATGCCCGAGCAGTAGAGGTTGTCCAGCAGGACGAACTCGCGGACCATCTTGTGCTGATTGGGCGTGATCTCGGCGCCGAAGATGCACAGCGAGGGATCGCCGTTGCCTTCCGCTACGTCGCCAAGTACCTGGTCGTAGGTCCGGTTCTCCTTGATGATGTAGACCACGTGCTCGAATACCGACGGTTCGCCCACCCGTTCGGGGACCGGTCGCGGCGGCTGGTTCGATCGCGCCGGCCGCGAGGCTTCTCTCAGCAGCGGATACCGATAGTTGTCCAGAACGCGGCGCGTCAGCCCCGCGAGCTCCCTGGCTTTCGGGACAGGCGCCAGCGACAAAGTCCCGTGGTATTGATGGGTGTTGTGTTCATTCGCTTTCTCATCCTTGAGGCCGCGGGTGGAACCCACCCCCTTGATGTTGGCCACGATCAGCCGTCGATTCCCGGCGTCGTACGCGATCGCGCCGGGGAACCACCCGACCGGAATCAGGCCCAGGAGCTTCGATTCATCCGGACGGAAGCGGAACACCGCGACGGCGTTCTGCGTGCCATTGGCGACATAGAGAAGGTCCCCCGATGGATCGAAAACCAAGGCATTGGGGCTGGCGCCGAACAGGTCCGCGGGCGAGGGCTTGGCCCAGATCGTCTCCACGACCTTGTCCGCGCGGACGTCGATCACGCTGAGCGTGTCGCTGCCGGCGTTGGCGACGACCACGTGACGTCCGTTGGGCGAGCACGCGATCGCGGAAGAATGCAGGCCAACCATGATCTCGCGGATCGGCGATTCCTGATTGAGATGGATCACCGAAACCGAACCTTCGCTGGCGATGTGCCGCACAGGATCGACCCGCACGCGAGTGCCGCGACCGGCCGGACCGGTGAGACTGTCCTCGTCCGGGACCCGTCCGCCCCAGTTGCTCACGTACGCCTTGCCGCCGACCAGGACCACGCCGTACGGCGCGACGCCCACCGGCCAGGAACGAAGCATCGCTCCGGTGTTGACGTCGATCTCCGCCAGGCGATTGGACAGGTTCAGGGCGACGTACAATCGCCGACCGTCGCGGGAGATCGCCAGTCCCGCTGGGATTTCTTCCTTCCGCTCGGGCGCATTGGCGGCGGGCAAACCGATAGAAGACAGGCCGCGGACCCGCCCATCGGGATCAACGCCAAAGACCTTGATGTCACCGTTGACGTTGGACAGGTAGATCCGCCTCCCGTCCGGGCTGAACACCAGACCGGTGTAGCTGAGCTGGCCCGATTCGTCGGGCTTGAGGATGTGCGAAGAGACATCATTCGGATCGCGGGTCGCGCTGGAAGGCAATGGGACGTGCTGCCTGATTTCGCCGGTCTGCGGATCGATCAGAACCAGTTCCTTGGTCTTGCCGGAAGTGGCGAGCAGACGTCCGTCAGGGCTCAGAGCCACCGCCTGCGGCCGCAGACCCGGCAGTTCCACCTGGATCCCCGTCGGCGTGAGGATCTGATGGACGGGCGTGACGTATCTCTGCGGGCTCACTTCGCTCACAGGATCGGTGCTGGCATAATCCCCATTCCGACACGCCCCGCCCAAGACCAGCAGGAACACAAACGTGAGGAATGCGGGGATCGACTTCGCCCACCTCGTCGAAGCGTTTCCGTCCTTCTTGATCATCACAACTCCCGTCAATTCATATGATGCGAATCGGCCTCGATCCTCGCGAATCCGTCCGATCCGAATTGCTGCCCCTTGTCGCCTCCGGATCAGCCGAGTTTCTCAGGGATTTCCGTCAAGGGCCCCATCCATTTCAGCTCGCGTTCGATGTCGTCATGCATCCGGTACTTCTTCGTCACGTCCGCCAACTTCGGGCCGCGGATGTCGATCTTGGACAGGTCCGCCTGTCCCACGCCGACTTGCCCGCAGAACCCCAGATACCCGACCCAATCCGGATTGAACCCCATCACTTCGACGCCCACGCGGTCGGCGGCCACGTAGTCCGTGGATGCGATCGCGATGCGGGAAGCCACCGGTGTGCCGCTTCCCGGTCCGTTGCCTTCCATGCCCTCCCATCCATCCAGCACGGTTGCGCCCCAGTACGGCTGGAGCCGCTGGGCGGTCTGAACGATGCCCACATGGGTCTGACGCACCCCGCCGTGATAGAGCCGCTTGTCGTTCCATCGCTGGCTTTCCTTGCGGGCACTGTGCAGGGGAGCCCCCAGCGCCATGTTCTTGATCGAGAGCGTCGCGACGACCGTGTTGTGCGTCTTGAGCATGGCCGAACAGATGATGAAGGCCTCCGGGTCCAGCAGCCGAGCCGCCAGGCGAACGGGCACCATGTGCAGGTCGCCGTTGAGAATCGCGCCCATTCCGTACTTGCCTTCCTCGTTCAAATCGACCAGACTGACGTCCAGCGGTTTGTGCTCGGCCGCGAGCTTGCCGTAACCGAAGTTGTCGAACCCTTCGGTCGTATAGCCTGCCGAAGACTCTGCGATCGTGACCGGCCCTTTGAATCGCGGAGCCAAGAAATCCAGTATCCCATGCAGGGCATCGACGTGCGTCGAGGCGAGCTGGTTTCGCGTGCTGACCATGTTCGGCTTGATGACCACGCGTTTCTTGGTCTTGAGGACAGGCAGGATCTGGTCGTCGATGGCCGTCAGCGCGTCGCACACGTTCTGGCGGCGGCCGGCGCCGTGGGTCACCGAGACCACGGACCGACGATCGGCCGGGTTGGGAGGCAGGGGAACTTCGATGGCTTGGTCCTGGGAACGAAGCAGACTGCCGGAAGCGCCCAGCGCCACTGCGGTCCAGAGAAGGCGCCTGCGTGAGAACAACTGCTTGTCCATGCTCATGTCCTTTCGATGCGTGCTCGTTGACGAATGACCGGATCAGCAGATTGGATTATCGCCTTTCGCGGGCCTTCTGTAAAGAGAGATCGGGCCGGCGTCGGGCCATATCCCCCTCTGATGCAGGAGATAGCCCTTGAACGTCGGGAGCCGCCGGAGTAACATGCCGGGCAAGCGCCATATGTGTTCCTGCAATTCATGCAGATGCACTTGCAGCCGTGACCGACGCCCCGCGATTCGATCAGCGGCTTTCGAGTTCCAGCGTCGCCGACTGCAAACCCGGACTGGTGACCGTCACCGTGGCCCGACCCGAAGCCTTCGTGCTCTGCAGGATCGCCAGGCCCCTGCCTCGCGATGCCTTTCGTTGGGGCGAGCGGTAGTCTTCGGGACCGGTCATCTCGCCGTTGTCGATCGCCAGAAGCCGGACGGGACCGCTGACCTCGAACGTCACCACGTTCTGCGCGTCGGGGACGCGCACGCCCCGGTCGTCGGTGATCTGGAATTCGATGTGGCAGATGTCCCTGCCGTCGGCGCGGAGCTGCGACGAGTCGGGCAGCAGCTTGATCCGACCTGCCGGGCCTGACGTCGTCAGCGTAAACTCACAAACAGCCAAACCGTTCTTGAGCCCTTCGGCCTTGAGCACGCCTGCCTCAAACGGAACAGACCAGCTCAGGGCGCCGTTGACCGCCTCGGCAACCCCCTTCGTCCCGATCTCCTTGTCGTTGAGGGTCAGTCGCACCTGCTCGCAGTTCGTGTAGCAGATGACGCGGACGTTCGAGCCTTCCGGGCGATTCCAGGACTCCTCCAGCCAGCCGCCGCGTCCGCGGCCCGGACCGCCGGCGCCGGCGACAGACGTGCAAAGATAGACCATCGGCTGGTCGCTCCAGAGGCTCTGGCGGAACCAGGCGTTGGGCTTCTTGAAACCGCAGGTGTCCAGCAAGCCCGGCATGCTGCCGCGGATCGGCCAGGCGCGGGCCTCGCCCAGGTAGTCGATCCCGGTCCAGAGGAACTGGCCCGCCACGTAGTCGTTGTCCCGCACGATCGTCCAGTTGTTGTACTGGTGGCTGTTCTCGCTGCCGAAGAGAATCCGCTGCGGATACTTCTGGTGGTGGGCCGCATAGAGCGATTCCTGGTAGTTGTAGCCGACCACGTCCAGGATCTCGGGGAACCCCACTGCATCCGACATCGGCAAATTCGCCAGGGCCGCGGTGACCGGACGCGTGGGGTCCAGCCTCTTGACCGCGTCGACCAGCGGTTTGCCCAGCCGGACCAGCTCCGACGCCGGCGGATGTTCGGGCCGGTAGTTGCTGCCCAGCACCGGATGGCTGAAGGGATCGTTCGCGTAGTCGATCTCGTTGCCGATGCTCCAGAGGATGACGCACGGGTGATTACGGTCCCGGCGGACCATGTCCTCGATGTCCGTGACCGCCCACTGCTCGAACGATTCCGCATAGCCCCAGCGCGAAGGCACGCCCGCGTTCCAGCCGGCGACCCATTTGTTCTTGGCGGGAGTGAACTCGTCGAACGCTTCGTCCTTCACGAGCAGGCCCATCCGGTCGCACAGGTCCAGCAGTTCCGGCGCAGGCGGATTGTGGCTCGTGCGGATCGCGTTGGTCCCGAGGTCTTTCAGGATTTGGAGCCGCCTTTCGAGCACCTTCACCGGCACCGCAGCCCCGAGAGCGCCCGCATCGTGGTGGATGCAGACGCCTTTGAGCTTGACAGGTTTGCCGTTCAGCGAGAAGCCCTTGTTCGCATCGAATGCGATCGTGCGGACGCCGAACGGGGTCGAGACCTCGTCCACGACCTTCTCCCCAGCCATCACCTGTGTTCTGAGCGTGTACATCGTCGGCGACTCGATCGACCAGAGCCGCGGATGATCGAGCAGGATCTCCTGAACCACAGGAGGATTGACTCCGCCACCAGTATTCGCAACCGTCGTCAGAGCTGCGACTTCGCTGCCGTCGGGCCCGAGGATCTGGGACCGCACGGAGACCGCCAGGCCTTGGCCGGAGGCATTGTCCAACGTCGTTTCGACACGAACGACCGCGAACGTCTCCCGAACCTGGGGCGTCGTGACATAGATCCCGTTGTAGGCGATGTGCAGCTTATCCGTGACGCGAAGCCGGACGTTGCGGTAGATGCCCGAACCGGTATACCAGCGGGAATCAGCGAACCGCGAGTGATCGACGCGGACGGCCAGCACGTTTTGACCCGAACCGAACTTGATGTACGGAGTCAAATCGCACTGGAAGCTCCCATAGCCGAAGGGCCGGCCGCCGACGATGAAACCGTTGATGTAGACCTGGGAATGGTCGTATACGCCGTCGAACTCGACCGCGACGCGCTTGCCTTGCTGAGCCGCGTCGAGAATGAAGTGTTTGCGGTACCAGGCGATGCCGCCGGGGGCGTAGCCGTTGCCGCTGCCGTACTCGGATCCGAAGGGCCCCTCGATGCTCCAGTCGTGAGGGACATCGAGCTGCCGCCAGGACGAGTCGTCGAACGCAGACATCATCGCGTTGGCGGCGTCGCCTTTGGCGAACCGCCAATCAGGGTTCAGATCGATGTACGTGCGAGCCGCCCCCGCGGGCTGCCCCCAGACTTCAGTCAACAAGAAGACCAGACCCCACGCGACAACAATATGTGTTCTTCCTAACATACTTATCTCCTCAGATCTCCACGAGCAATCGTATCCATCAGGCCGTTCATGACCCGCCCGGCTTGATCTTCCCGTTTCATGAAGATACGTGGACCGCCCCGTCTTTCCGTCCGACGAGGAAGCAGCATAAACGGCGTCGGGAAAAAATCGAGCGAACACCGGGGTAATCGTTCATATTCCATCGAAACCGCGACCATGACACTCCTTGTCCTGGGCCTACGACACCGAGCCCTGATCGTCGTCTTTGGGTCTGATGATTCGTTCCCTTGGAGCCGGAGGCCCAACCCATCGCAAAGCAGCTTCTGGAAGTCCGCGAGCCGTCCCTTGTCGCGACGAATCTGTCGAGGCGGATCTTGCCGGCGAAGGCAGAACGCCGTCTGCACAGCGGGCGATTGGCGGTGTTCCACCTCGCCGAATGCAGACGGGGGCAATTGTTCGTCAGAGGGGTCTTGCACAGGGATTGCCCACAAGGGGAGTGAAGCCCGCTTTGTCCAGACCCTAAAACTTGCCTTTGATTCATCCGTCGCTCCTTGTGATGGAATCGCGTCTACATTCCGCGGTGATAGCGGAATCCTCCGACCCCGTCAAACATTTCGCCTCCCCTGGGTTTGAAGCCGCAGAAATGAGGCGCCCGTTCCGATGGGCCGGACGAGGTTGTCGGACAGGTCCTGCCGCATATCGTCGATTGGAATTGAGACCCCGGGCGGTTGTGCCTATAATTGTCCGGCGTTGAACGGACTCAACAAAAACCGGTGTGCTCGACACACCCTACAAAGGCAATCGAACATGGGTATAGGGATCGAGATCCTTCGAGGGGTCGTCCTGATCGGAACGACGTTGTCGCTGGGATGTGTGAGTCGTCGCCTTGAACCGGCGACGGCCCGGACGCTTTGTTTGGAAAAGGGCACGAGGGAGCAGTTCGTCTGGGCGGCGCACGACGTTCTGTCGAAGATGCACTTTCCCATCGAAAAGCTTGATGTCGAGCAGGGTATCGTCCGCACCCGTCCCCTGCGCGGGGCGCAATTTTTCGAATTCTGGCGAAGCGACAACGTCGGAGCATTTAACACCGCAGAGGCCAACGTCCAATCGATCCGCAGGATCGTGGAGGTGCGTATAAGAGCCTTGGAGCGGCAAAGTGTGGAAACAGCCGCCGAAGCTTGCGGTTACTGCCTCGAATGCACCGTCCGAACCCAGCGGTTGACCCTGCCGGGCAATCCGGTCGCCGGCGTGTCCCAAGCCTACATGATCCACACGCGAAGCGAATCCACCCTTCAAACCCTCGAAGTGACCCCGCAACAGAAGGCCCAGATGGCCTGGATCGACCTGGGCGACGATCCCAAACTAGCCGCCGAGATCGTCAAACGAATCGAGCGAAAGCTCCAGGATTGACTATTTCTTGTTGACGATTTACTATTTGAGCTTCGCGTCTCGTGTCGTGCGTAGCGTATCTCAAATCGTAAATAGTGAATCAGAAATAGTAGATCTATGAACGTTCTCGTCTGTGGTGGAGCCGGGTACATCGGAAGCAATATGACCGCCCTCCTGGCGGCCCAAGGCCATGAACCCGTCGTGTACGACAACTTCAGCAAGGGGCACCGCTCCGCCGTTCGCGGTGTCCCGGTCGTGGCGGGCGACCTGGCGGATTTCCAGGGCCTTGTGCGGATTCTTCGCGAGTACAAGATCGAGGCGGTGATGCATTTCGCAGCGTCGATCGAAGTGGGCGAATCAGTGCAACAACCCCTGCGATACTACCGCAACAACCTCTCGAACACACAGAACCTTCTCTCGGCCATGGAAGCGGCGGGCGTGCAGCAATTCGTCTTCAGCAGCACTGCGGCGGTTTACGGCATGCCCGAGAAGGTCCCGATCACCGAGAACGCCCCCACGAAACCGATCAACCCGTACGGGGAAACCAAACTGGCAGTCGAGCGGATGTGCCGCTACCAAGCCGACACCGGCCGGCTCCATTACGCGGCGCTTCGGTATTTTAACGCCTGCGGCGCCGGCGACAACGGCAGATGTGGCGAGGACCACCGTCCCGAATCGCACCTGATCCCGCTGATCATCCAAGCCGCAATGGGCAAACGTCCCGACATCAAGATCTACGGTACGGACTACCCCACCCCCGACGGCACGTGCATCCGGGACTATATCCACATCGACGACCTGTGTCGGGCCCACCTGCTGGCTCTGAACCGGCTGAACGATCATGTCGAACAGACGTTCAACTTGGGCAATGGCCGGGGTTACTCCGTCCGCGAGGTGATCGAATCGGTCAAGCGGGTCTCCGGCCGGCATTTCACGGTGGTTGAAACGGCCCGGCGACCGGGCGACCCCGCGATCCTGACCTCCGATGCGACCAAGGCGAGAATCGAACTGGGCTGGCAGCCGCAGATACCCTCCCTCGACGAGATCGTCGCCACCGCCTGGAAGTGGCACACGGAACACCCGGAAGGGTATAGGGATTGACGATCTGCTGTTTACCATTTACCATCCGAGTTCCGCCGCTGGCGCCAAGTTTGCCGGCGAGGGCCGCAAATAGTCAATAACAAAATAAATAACAGATGATGAGGGTTTTGCCGTGAAGGATCCAAGAGGCCGGGTCAAAGAGTTCCTCAGCAACCAGGGCATGTACCACGGGGACATCCGCATCCAGGAGATTTGCGACGTCTTTCTGGAGGAGATGGAAAAAGGGTTGGCGGGCAAAAAAAGCACGCTGGCCATGTTGCCCACCTACATCGGGACGGAACAGGATCTGCCTCGCGACACGCCGGTCATCGTTATGGACGCCGGCGGGACGAATTTCCGTGTGGCCACCGTCACGTTCCGACAGGTGGGCGAGCCGGAGATCTCCGAATTCAAGGTGTTCCCCATGCCGGGCGTCGCTGCGGAGGTCGGCAAGGACGAGTTCTTCGGCACCATGGCCGGCTACGTCAAGCCCATCACCGACAAGAGCTCCAACGTGGGGTTCTGCTTCTCCTATCCGATCGAGATGTTCCCGAGCAAGGATGGTCGGGCCCTGTTCTTCTCGAAGGAAATCAAGGCCCCCGAGGCCGCCGGTCAGATGATCGGCGAGAACATGAACAAAGCCCTGAGCCGGTTGGGCATTCGACAGGAGAAACACTTCGTCCTGCTCAACGACACCGTCGCGACTCTCTTGGCTGGTCGGGCGGAGACCAGCGGCCGAAGGTTCGACAGCTACATCGGCTTCATCCTCGGCACCGGCACCAACACCGCTTACGTCGAGCACAACAGCAATATCCGCAAGGCGAAAGACCTGGGGGATCAGGACAGCCAGATCATCAACGTCGAATCCGGCGGATTCGGCAAGGCCCCGCGGGGCAGGATCGACAAGGCGCTCGACGCCGCCGCGGTCAGCCCGGGTGTCCACATCTTCGAAAAGATGATCTCCGGCGCGTATATCGGGCCCCTCTGCCTGGCCACCGCCAAGGCCGCCGCCAAGGCGGGCATTTTCTCCAAGGTCGCGGCCTCGGAACTGGCTCAGGTGCAGGCGGTGACAACCAAGGACGTCAGCAACTTCCTCACCCGTCCCGAAGGCCGGGAGAACCCGCTTTCAACGGCCCTGACCGGCGCCACCGACGACGACATCATCGCGATGTACCAGTTGGTGGACGCCCTGGTCGAACGGGCGGCCAAGCTCACCGCGGCCAATCTGTCCTCCGCAGCCCTCAAGAGCGGCAAGGGACGCAACCCCGCAAGGCCCATCTGCATCGTGGCCGAGGGCACGACGTTCTACAAGCTCAAGAGCCTCCGCTCAAAGGTCGAGTACTACCTCAAGCAGTACCTGGTCGACAAAAAGCGCGTCTACTACGAGATCGTGAACATTGACAACGCCACGCTGATCGGCGCCGCCATCGCGGGATTGACCAATTGAAACTCACCGTTTGCTTCTCGGTGGGAATACGATCTCCGCAAGCTTCTGGCGGATGGGCTTGCTGGCGCCGCGGTCGTGGGGGTGGGCTCGATTGGTCAGCAGTATTAGATAGATGCGGGTGTCGGGGTCGACGACAACGCTTGTGCCTGTGTAGCCCGTGTGGCAAAAAGCGTTTGGCGAGACGTTGGGGCCTTTCACCCAGGAGTAACTGGAAGTGACGTCGAAACCGTAGGCCCGGCCGTGAGACTGGGGTTTTGTGAGCAGGTCGACCGCACGGGGACTGAGAACCCGCCTGCCCTTGTCCATGCCGTGATTGAGCAACATCTGGCAATAGACGGCCAGATCCGATGCGGTCGAGAAGAGTCCCGCATTACCGCTGATCCCGGCGTTCAGGCGGGCCAGCGGATCATGCACCGTGCCTCGCAGCGGCTCGCCGTCCACGATCTCCGTCGCCGCAATCCGCGGCTTCCATGCCGCGGGCAGATTGAATCCCGTGTCCTTCATGTCCAGAGGAACAAAGAGGTTCTCGCGGGTGAATTCGTCGATGCCCTGCCCCGTGACGACCCGGACGATCTCCGCGAGCGTGATATAACCCAGGCAACTGTACCGAAATTCCTCGCCCGGCGGGGACTTGGCGTTGAGAGTACAGATCCTCTCGATCACCTTCTCCGGGCACGGCGAGCCGTATTGCGTCTTGAGGCTGTTGGCATCCGTATACGCAGGCAGGCCGGAAGTATGCGTCAACAGGTGTTTGATTCGAACCTGCTCCTTGCCCCCACAGGCGAAGGCAGGCAGATACTCCGCAACCAGAGCGTTGGGGTCGAGCTTGCCACGGTCCACCAGAATCAGGATCGCGGTTCCCGTCGCCAGGGGCTTGGTCATCGAAGCCAGATCGAAGATCGTATCCTTCTGCATCGGTTCCTGCGTCGGTTCGGAGATCGCCAGCCCGAAGGCTTTGTGGTACAGAATCCTCTTGCCCTTGCCCACGAGCACAACCGCGCCGGGGAAGCTTCCCGCCTGGATCTCCGCCTGGACAACCGAATCGATCCGCGCCAAACGTTCACGATAGGCCCGCTCCGAATGGCAGCTCGAGAGAAGACCCCCGAAGACCAAGCACAAAATTCGAAACTCGAAACCCGAAACAAACCCAGAGGCTCCAAATCCAAATGACCGAAACGCTCGCGCCGGCCGAAAGTCCGTTTGGGATTTCGAAATTCGGTCATTCGAATTTGTTTCGGATTTCGGATTTCGAGTTTCGTGCTTCTGAATCATGCGTCTTGCTTCTCTTCGGTTCGGCCAATCCGTTCGATCGCCACCGCCACCGGCGACGGGATCTCTTGTCCTCGTTTGCTCCGCTCGGCCAGTTCGTCCATCGCCTCGTGCAGAACCTCGCAAGCGTGTTCGTACGTGCAGCCGGTCTGCTGCGCGATCAGTCGGCAGCCACGATCGATCAGCTTCTTATTGCTCGGAGAGACCCAGACCATCGCGTTGCCGATCACCCGACCCATCCGGACCATTGTCGCGGTCGAGAGTGTGTTGAGAATCAACTTGATCGCCAGGTGCTCCCACAAACGCAGAGGCGAGGCCGGAATATCGCAGCGGACGTGAATGGGCTCGTCAACATCGGGGGATTTCCCCACGGGGCCGAACGTGATCGCGGCGGTCCTGGCGAATTGTCGATCGGAGATTCGAGAGTTGAGATTGGGCAGATCTCCAATCTGCACGAGCATCGAGCCCGGTGCGCTCGTGCGGGAGGGGTCGGGCTCGTTTCCGATGCGGAATTTGTAAATCTCCGCATTATCGAGCTTCGGGGGATTCGCCTGGATATGCGCAGGGGCGTTCAACTGCGTGTAGATGTCTCGCCCCCAGGTCAGGCCGCGAGGTTCTCGCTTGAGCATCTCCCTCCAGGCTGGCTCGGTCGCACGACAAGGGTCTTTCACGAACGACCACGACACAGGCGAGATCGCGTCTCCCTGCTTGCGGAACGGCGGCAGCATGAACGTCGGCGCCCGCTCGGTCGTGTCCGTCAGGACATCAAGCATCAGCGAGTCGGCAAGATAGGTCACCCGTCCCCGCTTGCGGTAAACTTGTTCCTCCAGTTCGACGGCCCGCGAGATCGCCGCGACCGATTGCGGCCGGGACAGCTGTCGAAGCAGATTCCCGAAAAACTCGCGGTAAGAGGAGAGGGGGTACGCGGTACCCCCTGAATACTTCGCAAGGGCCGTTTCCATCGCCGCACCGACGACCAGAAGCTCGGTGGTCGTCGCCTGCATACGGGTCGAACCGGTGATGGCCATGGGCCCGGTCGCCAGCTCGAGCTTGCCGATCCGAGGTTCGTCGATGACCTCCCGCGACCGCTGTACGTGCTCTCGCAGCAGGTCGGTCGGATTGTTGTAGACGAAGAACACATGGGCCCCGACGTCGAGTCCCTGCCAGGCAGTGCCGATGACGAAAGGCGTCTCGCCGCCTTCGGTGATGGCGACGACGACGTCGTCCTTCCCCACGCCGGCCTCTTGGATCTGGCGTCGGCCGAAATCGGTGAAATCCTCGAAACCCTCGACCGACTTGATCAGCGCGAAGTCCCCGCCGGCCATGACGCTGACGCACAAATCCATCATTCTCGGATTGTTCGGTTCGGTCCGCCGCCAGAACTCGCGCCAAGCGGCCTCCAGCAGAATGCTCAACCGGCCGGTCGCGCCGCAACCGGTGAAAAAAACATGATGCCCGGTCCGCATCGCCTCGCCCAACGTGTCGACCAATTGCCCAAAGGAGTCCTGGGCGAAGATCCTCTCCAACGCGGCCGGGATGTCGTCGTCCACCGATTGCAGCATTCGAACACCCACCTGGAGATCCGCCTGGATCGTCTGCGACAGCCGGCGGGTCTTTGGATGCGAGGATTCGGTCGTCAGTTGACCCAGGCGAAACGCCTTCTCCCGTTCCAGGAACGCTTGCGCTTTCTTCTTGGCTTCGGACATCATCAGTTCTGCGAACCCTCTGTGACTGCGTTCGGCTCAGTCGCGATGACAACGAGACTATTGGCGACGGGACGCTCCCGTCCATCGGAAGGCGAGTTCATGACGCGGCCGTCCCACCAGAGCGTCGAGGAGCCGCCGCCATCGAGATTCACCGCGTATCGGCACCCGAGTCGTTTCATCAGTGAGGCAAGTTCGGGATACGTCATGCCCACCGAGAACCCCTCCTGGCGGCCGTCCACCACGACCAGAACAAACTGCTCGTCGTTCCACCCTAGCGCCGTCCTCGGATGCCGCGGCTGAGGCGGCGGCCATTCGGGCGACCGGCCCTCATCCAGCAGGATCGGTCCACCGCCGATGGCCGTCACGCATCCGGCCAGATCGGGCGCAGTGTGCAAATGAAGCGCGAGCATCGAGCCCGGCGCCTTTGTCGGCAGCCTCTCCGCCAACATCGGCCCCATGGAGAACACCATCGTCGTCGGTGTCAGTTCGGTGTTTCCCCCTTCGGTAACGGCCTTCACTCTGGCGTCCAAGGAAATCCCAGGACGCAGCGGCAGCCATGCTCCCTCGCCGATCCTCTCCAGAATCAGTTCGAACCCGTCCTTCGTCCGAGTCGATGGCCCTACCGCCGGCGTGTAGAGCACGGCTTCGTTGTCGCCTCGCTCTTCGTTGAGATTGAACGGAATGAACACACCGGTCGGCCCCACGGCCCGAAACTGAGCCGTGACTTGTCCGATATGGGGCTGACCCTCCCTGTCGATCCAGAAGCTGGGCCCAGTAGGCGAACTGATCAGTTCGCCTTGGGCGATGTGCAGTCCCAGAGGATCGCCCTGATAGGGTCCCGGACGAATGACGAAGAAGTCGCCGTTGACCGCCGCAACGGGTCGAGCATCGCGTAGCGCCGCTGCCTGTTGACTCACGGTCGCCAGTCCATACACCTGATCCTGGGCCAAGGCGGAGACGAACTGGAACCTCCCGGCGGACCGGGTCACCTTCACCACGTGGATCGACCAAGGCCCCTCTCCGATTCGATGGTGGAGATACTCCACTCCCGGCGGCACATTCGCCCGGGGGGAACCGGTCGCGTCAACCCCGAACAAAGCGCCCTGGCACGCCAAGAACAGGAACAACGAGAGTTCCGCAGATCGAAGTACCCTGCGAATTGATCGTGTACAGTGGTGAATACTCATGTCCTTCATGTTCCCAAAACAAATCGCCGGACGGCCCTGCTCGATTGCAGCGACCTAGTGTAGTGATATCATCTCCCGACGCTCGGTGGCAACGGTATTTCGGGTGCGGCTGCGCTCAGCGATGGCTATAATCGCTCGCCATGATGAATCGTATCGGTCAACCGTCGGCAGAAAGCCGTGTGGAGCAACGATGAGCAAGTCGAAGGCAGGTTCGAAGAAGAAGGGACTGTGGGTGGCAGGGTTGATGTCGGGAACGTCGGCCGACGGCGTCGATGTGGCCATCGTGGAGATCCATGGCCGCAAGGTGCGCGTGTTGGCGTTCGAGACGTTTCCCTACTCCGCCTCCCTGCGAAAGAGCATCCTGGCCTTGTGCAACCCCGAAGCCGCCAGGGTGGACGATATCTGCCACTTCAATCACGTGCTTGGCGAGGTCTTCGCTGAGGCAGTAATTCGCCTGTGCAACAAGAGCGGTCTGCCGCTGGACTCGATCGACCTGATCGGCTCCCATGGCCAGACGATCTGGCACCATCCGCAAGGCATCCGATACGAAGGAGAAGTGATTCGCTCGACGCTCCAGATCGGCGAGCCCTGCCGGATCGCGCAGCGGACCGGGATCACAACCGTCGCGGACTTTCGGCCTCGCGACATGGCCGCCGGGGGCGAGGGAGCGCCGCTGGTGCCGTATGCGGACTACGTACTGTTCTCCGACAAAAAGCTCTGCCGGACCGTGCAGAACATCGGCGGCATCGCAAATGTGACGTACCTGCCTGTCTGCGAGAATCACGGTGACTGCTCGCATTCCTGCTCCTGCGGACACGACGCACACCCCGAAGTCCTCGCGTTTGACACCGGGCCGGGGAACATGGTCATCGACGGCCTCGTGCGTCGCATGACCAAGGGCAGACGCCACTACGACCGCGGCGGCGCGATGGCCGCCAAGGGCATGGTGCACGAAGGCCTCTTGAAAGAAATGCTGCGGCATCCCTTTCTGCGACGAAAGCCGCCCAAGTCCACCGGCCGCGAGCAGTTCGGGCAGCACTATTGCGAATGGCTCCACGGCCAGGCTCGCAAACGAAAACTCTCGCCGGAGGATATGATCGCCACCGCCACCGCGTTCACCGCTTCGACCATCGCGGCCGCTTATCGCAAGTTCCTGCCGGCGATGCCCGACGAGATGATCCTCTGCGGCGGCGGCTCGCACAACGCGACGCTGGTGAGCATGTTGCAGTCGCAACTGCCGGACGTTAGAATCCGCACCACAGATGAATTCGGCATCAGCGTCGATGCCAAGGAGGCTGTATCGTTCGCCATTCTCGCATACGCAACGATCCAGGGGATCGCCAACAACCTCCCCAGCGTCACCGGGGCGGACGAACCGGTCATTTTAGGCAAGATCGTGCCGGGAGTATGACGTGGAGTTCCGAAAAACGAACATGGCCCCGCGAAAATGCCTGCCCACCACCGAGAAACGCAATCCGAGAAGCGCGAACATCGACACGCTGCCCACACTGGAGATCGTGGACCTGATCAACTCCGAAGATCGGACCGTGCCAGAGGCGGTCGGTTCGCAGCGGGAGAGCATCGCGGCTGCGATCGACGCGATCGTGGACAGCTTTCGCGAAGGCGGGCGGCTCTTCTACGTCGGCGCCGGCACCAGCGGCCGGCTGGGCGTGCTGGACGCCTCGGAATGTCCTCCCACGTTCGGGGTCAAGCGGTCGATGGTCCAGGGCATCATCGCAGGCGGCCGCACGGCGCTGGTCCGTTCCATTGAAGGAGCCGAAGATGATGCCGAGGGCGGCGCAGCGCAGATCGACAAGAAGAAGGTGACCTCGCGCGACGTGGTTGTGGGCCTGGCGGCCTGCGGCGTGACGCCTTTCGTGCACGGCGCGCTACGCCGCGCCCGCAAGCTCGGGGCGCAAACGGTGTGCGTGACCTGCGCGCCGGAGGTGGTTAAATCGATCCCCGCCGACATCATCATCAATCCCGTGGTCGGGCCGGAGATCGTAACCGGTTCGACGCGGATGAAGGCCGGGACCGCGACCAAGCTCGTGCTCAACATGCTCACGACCACGGCCATGATCAAGCTGGGCAAGGTTCACGGCAACCTCATGGTCGACCTGCAGGCGGTCAACAGAAAGCTCCGCGACCGCTCGCTGCGGATCGTCGTGGAACTGACGGGCCTCTCCCGGCCGAAGGCCAAAAAATTGCTTCAACGAGCCGACGGCCAGGTGAAACCTGCGGTCGTGATGCACTTTCGTAAGGTCGATCTGAAAGGAGCCATGAAGATTCTCGCCGCCTGCGGTCAGTCGCTGCGAAAGGCGGTGGAGAACATTCGGTAACATGTCTTGTCATGAAGTAAAACCTCGCAGTAACGGACAAAAGGGCTGGGCCGCGCACCTACGCGTCATCTGATCGAGCGAACCAAGTCCTTCGCTTCGCTCAGGACGACAAGAAAACAGAATTCGTGCCCTGTTCCCTGCAGAATCAAAGGAAAGACCTCATCGAAGATTCGATCCTCCAACAACTCGGCGGTTCCTTCAGCTCGCTTGACGCGGTTTTCGTCGGCGGAGCCATCGCTCTGCTGTTCGTCATCTCCTACGTCTTCGGTCGGCACGAGGAAAACACCGAGGATTTTTTTCTCGGCG